>Ga0307377_10000465_pt1 | contig 53668 bp, 33 predicted proteins | sample TR3MG_FD_202535 | JGI IMG/M metagenome (GOLD analysis project Ga0307377, IMG submission 202535) | Soil microbial communities from Risofladan, Vaasa, Finland - TR-3 | ecosystem: Environmental > Terrestrial > Soil > Coastal area > Acid sulfate soil | place: Finland: Risofladan, Vaasa | collected... | reverse complement strand
GTGGCCCACTGTTCCACTTGCTCAAGTTCGTCTGCACTCATTGGCCTTTCTTGCCTCCCAGCTCTTGGAGGTCTTTATCGCATATCTTGCCGAAAAGCGCAAGTCATAAGTGAGGTTGTAGTACTAGACAATCACGAGAGGCTGTATGAGATGGGGTACGAGGACGCCAGGGCAGCGTGGGAGCGGGTGGGGAGGGCGGTGGAAGGGGGTAGCGCGTGAGCGTGCTCTTCACGCCGGGAAGGATCGGGACGCTCGAGTTGCCCAACCGGCTGGTGCGCTCGGCCACGGCCGAGCGTATGGCGGACGGCGATGGGCGACCCAAACCGCAACTGCGCGCGCTGTACGAGGAGTTGGTGCGGGGTGGGGTGGGGTTGATCGTCACCGGCCACATGTACGTGCATCCTTCGGGCAAGGCTCACGCCGAGATGACCGGCATCCATTCTGACGAGATGGTCCCGGCCCTGGCGGAACTGGCGCAGGCGGTCCACCGCGAGGGGGGCCGGGTGGTGGCGCAGATCAACCATGGGGGGATGCAGTGCAGCCGGGAGACTGTGCCCCAGACGATCGCCCCTTCGAAGATAGAGGCCCCGTTCCTGAGCCGGGCCGCGCGGGAAATGACGCGCGACGAGATCGCGCTCCTGGTCCAGGCCTACGGGCAGGCCGCCCGCCGGGCACGCCAGGCCGGCTTCGACGGGGTCCAACTGCACGGGGCGCACGGGTACCTGATCGGCCAGTTCCTGTCCCCCTTCGTCAACCGCCGCACCGACGAATGGGGTGGCGACCTGGAAGGACGCATGCGTTTCTTGCGGGCGGTATGCGAGGCCGTCCGGGAGCAGGTGGGACCGGACTACCCCGTGTTCATCAAACTCGGCATGATGGACGGGGTGGAGGGGGGCCTGACCCCTGAAGAGGGGGTGCGGGTGGTGGCGGCGCTGGAGCGGATGGGGCTGGACGCGGTGGAGATCAGCGGGGGGATTGGAGGAGATCGGAACATTAACGCCCGCCCGGGGATCCGCTCCGAGGCGGACGAGGGGTATTTCCGGCCCCTGGCCCGGCAGGCGCGGCCGCTCACCCGGCTGCCGATTCTCCTGGTGGGCGGCTTTCGCTCCCGGCGGGTGATGGAGGAGGTGCTGGCCGCGGGCGAGGCCGACTTTATCTCCCTCGGCCGGCCGCTGATCTGCGAGCCGGATTTGCCGAACCGGCTGCGTGCAGGGATGCAGGAGCGGTCGGCCTGCATCTCGGCCAACCGCTGCTGGGCGGAGGGGCCAAACGAGGGGATCGCCTGCAAGTGTCCCGTCGAGAAAGTGACACGTTAACGTGTAACTCTGATCCCAGATCCCAGCGGCCACGAGGCCGCGAATGAATTGGCGGCGTCACGAGGCGCGATCATGGCTTGCGAAGGGCTGAATCTGCTCTGCGATTTCGGCGGGGATGGCCCCGTCGTTCACCTGGCGCACGCCAACGGTTTTCCGCCGGCCACTTATCGCCCGCTGGCGGAGACGTTGGCGGACCGCTATCACGTCATCGCCCTACCGTCCCGGCCGCTGTGGCCGGGCAGCCGGCCGGCGAGCGCCCCGGACTGGCACCCTTTGGCCGATGACCTGATCGAGGGGCTGGATGGCCTGGGCCTGAGCGGCATCGTCGGGGTGGGCCATTCACTCGGCGGGGTGCTCACGATGTGGGCCGCCGTCCAGCGCCCGGACCTCTTTCGCGCCGTCGTGCTGATTGACCCGGTCATCCTGCCGCCGGCCCGGTTGCGGGCGGTGCGGCTGCTGCGCGCGCTGCGGATCGAGCGGCGGTTGCCGCTGGTGCAGGGGGCCCTGCACCGGCGGCGGGTCTGGCCCAGCCGCCAGGCCTGCTACGAGCACTATCGGGGCAAGCCGTTCTTTGCTGCCTGGCCCGAGGCCAGCCTGTGGGCCTACGTGGAGGCGGGGACGCGCGAGCGCGCCGGCGGGCAGGTGGAACTGGTCTACCTGCCCGAGTGGGAGGCGCACGTCTTCGCTACCATCCCAACCGATGCCTGGAAGGCTGTGCCGCGTTTGCGCACGCCGGCGCTGATCGTGCGCGGCGAGCATTCCGCCACGTTCCGGGCGGAGTGCCTGGCGCGCGTGGAGCACCTGCTGCCCCACGCGCGTTTCGCCGTCATTGCCGGCGCCGGCCACCTGGTGCCGATGGAGCGACCGGGGGAGACTGGGAGGGCAATACGGGCCTTCCTGGATGCGGAAAGAGCGACTGAAGTCGCCACTACGAACCTATCCTGCCACTAAAGTCGCCCATATACGGAGCGGCGTCCGCTGAACCGGACTTAGGTCGGGAGAGAAGCCCGATTCATTGGGCGCTGCTCCGAAGCCGGGCGAGTTCATCGCCCGGCGGCCCTCAGCAGACGAAGCGTCCCTGATGCAGAAGGAGCGACTGAAGTCGCCACTACGAACCTATCCTGCCACTAAAGTCGCCCATGTACGGAGCGGCGTCCGCTGAACCGGACTTAGGTCGGGAGAGAAGCCCGATTCATCGGGCGCTGCTCCGAAGCCGGGCGAGTTCATCGCCCGGCGGCCCCCAGCAGACGAAGCGTCCCTGGTTATGGGACTAATCTCTTAAAATAAGTCACCACTACGACCCCGTGGGAGTGCCTGCCCGCTGCGTCAGCAGTTCGATCAGCGGATCCAGCAGGACGATGAACTGCCCTCCACCAGCACCACCCCTGCCGCGTGTTCCGCCAGCAGCGCCCCTGCCGCCTGGTCCACCGGGCAGGCCACCACCTGCCTGCATCGTCGCCCGCAACGCTTGCCGTTCTTCCTCGCTCATGTTTTCGAACCCGGCCCGGCGGGTGGCCATCTCGGGCGGCACCTCCCCGCCGCCGAACTCGGCCTCACGGGTAGCGCGTACCTCAGGCGATACGTCCTGCCCTCCACCCATTCCGGGAGCCTGCCCTGGGACGGGCGTGCCGTCCATTGCCGGAGGAAAGCCACCTGGCCCGCCCGGCCCCTGTTCCTGCATCCAGGTCTGCAGCCCTTCCCGGGTGAGCCGCATAGCGGCGATGGTCGCCAACTGCTCTTGGGACATCGTCCCTTCGATCTGCTTGAGAACGGCGTTCACCTCCGCCTGGACCGTCACGCCGCCCCGCAGCGCCTGCCAGAGCGGGAGCAGGGCCGCCGCCTGCTCGGCCGTGACGGCGTTCTCTGCCCCCTCCAGTTGGAGCGTCCCCAGTGCCAACTGGCTACTTGCGTTCAGCGCGTCGGGATAGGACGTATCAAGGGCTTTGCTGACGTATGTCTCGCTACCCCCCGTGTCCACCGCAGATGAAGTGCCCTGTCCTCCCCCACACCCAACCAACACCATAAGAACCAAGGTTGCGATCACCCCAACTTGCCCAAACCTCAGTGCTTTCCTATTCTGCATCATTTTCCTCCACATGATCCTCTCAATCTCCACTCTCCATTCTCCATTCTCCAATCTCTACTCTCTCCTCAACGCCTCAATCGGGTCCAACCGCGCGGCCCTGGTCGCCGGATAGTAGCCGAAGAAGATGCCGACCACCGCTGCCGCACCGAAAGCCAGCGGTATCGAAGCCGACACGATCTCGGTGCGCATCGTTCCGAGTTTGTTGAAGGCATAGGAACCCCCAACGCCCGCCAGCACCCCTGCCACCCCCCCGATCAGGCTCAACATCACTGCCTCCAGCAGGAACTGAAGTAGCACGTCTCGCGGGCGCGCGCCCAGTGCCTGCCGCAGGCCGATCTCGCGCGTCCGCTCGGTCACACTGACCAGCATGATGTTCATGATGCCGATGCCGCCCACCACCAGCGAGATTCCTGCGACCCAGCCCAGCAGGTTGCGGAATGCCTCGGTCGTGGAGGCCTGGGCGTTGATGATGCTATCTTGTGTGATCATGTTGAAACCGGAAGACGCGGCATCCGTGCCGTGCTGCCGGAGCAGCAGGCCGGAGACCTGTGACATCACGTCGTCCATCACCTCTCTACTCTCAGCGGAGACGTAGATCGTACGCACGTCGTCGCCGCCAAATCGTGCGTGGGTGAACTTTTTGAACACGACGGTGAGGGGGATGTACACCCGTCCGTCGTAGTCGGTATTGCCGATCACCCCCTTCGGCTCCATCACGCCGACGACGGTGAATTTGGTCGAGGCGATCTTGAGCGACTGGCCGACGGCACTCTGCTCGCCAAAGAGTTCCTGGGCGACGTCGTATCCCAGCACGACGACCTTGAGCGTCTGGTCGTTGTCCTCGTCGGTCAGAAAGCGGCCCTCCGCCACCCGGTAATCGCGCACGTCGGGGAAACCGGCGGTCGTACCGACGATCGAGACGTCCTCCAGCGTCACGCTGCCGGCCTTGACGTTCTGGTCGGTGGTTTGCTCCGCCGAAACGCCGTTGATGCCGGTCACGTTCTGGGCAATGGCGCTGATGTCGTCGTAGGAAAGGCTGGGGGGCCGGCCCATGCCGGGGCCGAAGCCACCCCTGTTGAACGCCGGCATCACCAGAATCAAGTTGGGGCCCAGGGAGTTGATCTGGTCGGCAATCTCCGCCTCGGCCCCGGCGCTGACGGCCAGCATCACGATTACGGCTGCCACGCCAATGATCACGCCCAGGGTGGTCAGAAACGAACGGGCCTTGTTGAGGGTCAGGCCCTCCCACGCCACTTGCAGGGTTCGCCGCAGGCTCATAATTTCCCCCTCTTTTTACTTACCCCGTTCTGCCTGTCGGAGGCAATCTGTCCATCCAGGAGATAGATGACGCGCTCCGCGTGGTCGGCGATGCCGGGCTCGTGTGTTACCATCACGATGGTTGCGCCCCGGTCGTGCAGTTGGTGCAACAGCGCCAGGACCTCCTCACTGGCCTGGGTGTCCAGGTTGCCGGTAGGCTCGTCGGCCAGGACAATCGAGGGATTGTTGATCAATGCTCTGGCGATGGCCACCCGCTGCTGCTGCCCGCCGGAGAGTTCGTTGGGCCGGTGACGCACCCGGTCGCCCAGCCCCACCGACTCGAGGGCGGCGACGGCGCGTTCGTAGCATTGCTTGTCGCTCAGATGCTGGTGACCGTCGTACAAGAGCGGTAGCATCACGTTCTTGGCCGCCGTCAGCCGGGGGAGGAGGTTGTAGGATTGGAAGACGAAGCCGATCTTGCGGCTCCGCACGCTGGCCAGTCTGTCCTTGTTCAGCCGGCTGACGTCCTCCCCGTCCAACACGTAAGTGCCGCCGGTTGGGCGGTCCAGGCAGCCCAGGATGTTCATGAAGGTGGATTTGCCCGAACCGGAAGGCCCCATGATGGCGACGAACTCGCCTTCTACGACAGCGACGTTGATGCCTCGCAGCGCATGCACGGCCACGTCGCCGGCACCATAGACTTTGCTCAAATCTGTGATCTCGATCAGGTTCTCAGTCATACTGCTCCCTTGGGTTGCGTGAAACGTGTTTCGTATTTCGTGTTGCGTGTGCCGTGTTCTGTTACGGAACACGGCACACGCAACACGTCTCACGTTTTACGTTTCACTTCAATCGCCAAACATCCGTATCATTGGGTTTCCGCCGGGTGGCATCATCTGCTCCGGTACGCCCCTCTCCGTGCTTTCCACGACCCCTGTGCTGACCACCTCGCCGGGTTCGAGGCCGGAGAGGATTTCGGCGTTGACCAGGTCCCTGAGCCCCACCTCGACCGGGCGCAGTACCATCTCCCCATCTGGCTGGACCACAAGGACGGCATACTGCTCCGGCCCCAACTCGCGCAGCGCCTGTACCGGCACGATCAGTGTGCCTCTGGACTCGGCCGAGATGACCTCCACTTCCGCATTCATCCCGCCGAGAAGGGTAACCGGATCCCCGGATAAGGGGGACGAGTACGTCCCTTGGGATGAGTCCGTCGAGGAGAGATCCAGCCTGGCCCAGGCCTGGACGGCCAGCGTAAAGTCCACCGTCACCAGCGCCGGGTCTATGCGGATGACCTCTCCGGTGAACACGTCGTCCGGCAGAGCCTCGAAGGTGACCTCCACCCGGTTGCCCACCACCACACCGCTCAGGTCCGACTCCTCCACCCAGAACTGCAGCAGCGACCCTTCCAGGTCGGCTAGCGTGATGAAGGACGACGTGACGTACTGGCCGGGTATGGCCGTCACGTCCACGATGGCGCCATCGAAGGGCGCGCGCAGAACGCTTGATTCCAGGGCGTCGCGTGCGTCCTCGAGCGTCCGTGCTGCTTGATCCGCCGCCAGTTCCGCTCGCCTGACCGTGTCCGTGGTCGGGCCGCTCTGCACAAGTTTCAGGCTCTCCCCTGCCTGGTAGACCCTGTTGTGGGCCTGGTCCACCTGGTTCTCGGCCTCGAGTTGCTCCATCTCCGCTTGCTTCAAGACCTCGTTCAGCCGTGCCTCGGCCTTCGCCCGGTTGTCCCACGCCTCCTCATAGTCCTTCGCGGTGATGGTACCCTCTTCACGTTTCTGGTCCGCCTCCGCAGTCTGGCTGACGAAATATTGGTACTCGATCAGGCGGGCACGCACGGCCGAATCGAGGTCAGAGTTGAGTGTGGTGCTGTAGGTGTTCTGCACGACCAACAGCGCGCTCCGGGCGCTCTGCACGGACGCCCTGGCGGATGCCAGTTCTGTGTCCGTTGGCCCCTCGCGTGCGTCGTCCAGTTCGAGTTGGGCCAGGCGCGCCTCGATGTCGGCCTCGTTCACGGCCAATTCCAGGTCGCCCGTCTCCAGGCGGGCCAGGACGTCGCCCTCCTGCACCTGGTCACCGACCTCCACTGACACCTCGTCCAGATAGCCTGCGCTCTGGAAACCCAGGTCCATTTCGGAGGCCGGGACCAAGGTGCCGGAACCACTGACCGAGATGACCAGATCGCCGCGTCGCACCTGGGCGGTGGCGATGGCCGGCTCGGCTGGCTCCTGGCCCGGCAGGTAGACGCGGGTGTAGTAGGCGTATCCACCTCCCGCTGCCAGCGCAAGCACGATGATGGCGCTCAGGCCTATCCAAAGAACTCTTTTGCGAAGCATATTTTCTCCCTTATACACACCATCCGGACTGCGCATCCTCCCGTCAATCCGCCTCTCCCACGCTCACGATGTCCCCCAGTTCCAGGCCGGAGAGGATCTCGGCGTTGACGGGGTCCCTCAGTCCCACCACGACCGCGCGCATTTCCAGTTCTCCGCTGGGCTTGACGACGAAGACGGTGGTTTGGCCTGGCGACGTCTCCCCGTTGTCATTCCGAACGGAGCCGGGTGTACTCACCCGCGGAATCCCCCGCAATGCCTCCACCGGCACGAGTAGCGCGTTTCTGGCCTCGGCGGCGACGACCTCGACGTCGGCCGTCATGCCGGAGAGCAGATGGGCTGCTCGATCGCCGAGGTCCAGGCTCGCATAGGCCTGCACGGCCGGGGTGTTGTCCACCGTCACCAGCACGGGGTCTACGCGGACGACCTTGCCGGTGAAAGTTTCGTCAGGCAGCGCTTCGAAGGTGATGTTGACCGGGTAACCCACCGCGACGCTGCTCATGTCCGTTTCCTCTACCCAGAAGCGCACCAGCGGCTGCCCCAGGTCGGCCAGGGTGAGGATGGGGGTGTTGGCGCCCACCTGTTGGCCCACCGTCGCCGCAACGTCCATCACGGTGCCGTCGAAAGGAGCGTACAACTGTGCTACTTCCAGGTTGGTCAGCGCTTTTTCGCGCGCCAGCAGGGCCTGGTCTACCGCCAGTGTGGCTCGCGTCAGGGTGTTGGTGAGCGGTTCACTCTCCAGGAGTTGCAGGTTCTCCCGGGCCTGATAGACGGCGGTCTGAGCCTGCTCCACCCGGCTCTTGGCCGTGGTCTCCTCGGTGAGCGCCTGGTTGACTGCCTTGCTATAGCGTCCGTCCGCCGAGATCATGGCGTTCATGGCGTAGTCGTGCTCGCTCTGGCTGATGTCACCGTCCTCGTACCGGCTTTTCTGGGTTTGGTAGTAACTGACGTACCAGTCACGCTGTTCCTTGGCACGCTCCACGGCGGCGTCGAGGCCAGAGTCGAATGTATTGTCATAGGCGTCTTGCGCCAGTTTCAACTCGACCTGGGCATCCCGCAGGGCGGCGCGGGCATCGGCCAGTTCGGCATCGCTGGGGCCCTGGCGGGCGTCGGCCAGATCCAGTTGTGCCAGTTGCACCTCGACGTCGGCTTCGGCCAGCGCCCGCTCCAGGTCCTCTGTCTGCAGCCGCGCCAACACCCCGTCCTTCTGTGCCTGATCGCCGGTCTCCACCAACACCTCACCCAACACGCCGCTGGTGCGGAAGGCCAGTTCCAGTTCGGCCGCGGGCACGAGTTCGCCGCTGCCATCCGCCGTGATCAGAATGTCCCCCTGCGTCACCGTCGCCGTCTGCAGCGTGGGCTCCTGGGGCTCCTCAGCCCCGGCGAAGAAGCGGGCGTAGGCAGCGTAGCCGCCCCCGGCTGCCAAGAGCAGCACGATGATGAGAATGATCCAGGTCCTGCGTTTCTTCATGCTTCCTCCGTCTCGTTGATGTCGGATTGGGTTTACGTACCTGTGCACCGCTCCGGCTAGTTGGTGCCGGAACCAGGCACCGAGTAGTCACAGATGCCATCGCCGTTGGTATCGGTGTACTGCCTGCACCGTCCGGGGTAAGGATCGTTGACCATGCCCCGTAGACAGGCTACACCACTTTGTTGCTGCACGGGCTGTTCCGGCTCACTCGTCACCAGCGCATTGCCCTCCTGCTGCAAAGGCAGTTCCGAACTACCCTGCAACTCATCTGTGTCATCCTCTTCTTGTTCCGGTTCGGCAGCCTGTCTCCCGGCAAGCATCGCACAGCCTGCCACGAGCACGCCGGCAGCAACCGTGGTAAATCCGAGGGAAAGAAACCGCCGTCGTGTCAACTTGTACCCAGGAGCAGGTGCCGCTGCCTCCCGCGGGAATCCCCTGGTCGGGAGCATTTTCCTGGTCATGCCAACGATCCAGTTCCAATGCAACACCAGGTGTGCCAGCACGCCTGCCATCATGGCCAGGCTGCTCCAGGTGTGCAGTTGATCCCAGAGAGAATAGCGGATGCCCAGAAACCCTGAGTTGAGATCCGCACCAGAACCAACCGGCAGCAAGAAAATCAACCCACTGACTGCGCTCAGTACAAATGAGACTCCAATACTCACGTCTACCCAGTAGTTTAACTTTGCTTTTTTCACAAGACCTTGACCTTGATTCAAAAGGTTCATACTCGTACCAGTACCGAGAAACCTTCCATACTCAGAGACCTATTGTACACACAATACCTGAGAGCACCCTAAACAAATACTGAGAAAGTGCTGAGAGTCTAGCGTACACGTAAGGGTGGGGAGGGGCGCCTCAGCGCTCCTCCCCACCGTTGTTTAGATCACCTCCTAGTATCATGATTTTGGGGAAGGGGCAGTTCGCGGTACACTGTGAGCGGGCCAAGCGCCGACCACGAAGAGGCCATAGCCTGGTGGTCACTGCTGGAGCCAGGGTAGACTCGAGCACCTCCTGTGGGTCAGCCCCGTCCGAAAGACTGAGGCCTCGCGCTACCCGGCTGGACCCGGATAAAGGACGCTGCGCCAGAACCGTATCTGCTACTAGGCTGCGTCGCCGGGAGTGTCGAGGGAGACTGTCCCCTGGCTCCTGGCCCAACCCAATCTCAGTGTATGGAGGTATGAAATGTACCGCGAACTGATCCCCCTTCGTCAGGCCCTCCGTGTCGAACTGAGGGCCAACCTACCCCCGGACTTGCCGGGACTCGATGCGGAGCACCTGCTGCAGGCCTATCTGAACCAACTGACCTTGTACGTCGGCACGGACGTGGCTGACCAGACCTTCTCGCTCTTCGCCGTCGATGCGGCGGGTAATGAACTGGGTCACCTGTTGGATGTCCCCAACACCCCGGCCGGCTTCGAGATCGCCTGGGCCTGGCTGGAGGAGCTGCGCTGCCAACATCACCTCCGCATCATGCTGCTGGCCGTCGAGACCACGGGGGTCTACTATTGGGCTTGGTGGGACTTCCTGGCCGGTCGGCCCAACCTGGCCCGCGTGCTCTACAATCCCCGCACCACCGACAGCATGACCGATGTGCTTTCCAAGAAGGTGCGGAATGAGCTGGTCGACGCCTACGCACTGGCCGAGCAAGCCCGTCTGGGCAGTACCCCAGAGGTCATCCTGACCGAAGACCCCGCCCTGCTCAGTGCACGCTTCTGCTCGCGCGCCGCCCGCGATCTGGCCCAGCAGATCAACCGCAAGAAAAACCAGTTGCGGGCCTTGCTGCGCGCCTACAACCCCGCCCTGGGGCAGGTCTTTCCGGGGGACCAACTCCATCATCCCGCCGTCTACGCCCTGCTCCAGCACTACCTCTTGCCCGAGGAGTTCGTCACCGCCGGCGTGGAAGCCATCACCACCATCCTGGCCCAGCATTGCCGCACCGCCTTCGGGCGCACTCACGCCCAGCAACTCGTCACTCTCTGTGCCCAGACCCTCACCCGTCCGGTCGGGCGCTCCCCCATCCACCAGCGCGTCCAACAACTGGCCCACGACATCCTGTCTGACCAACAGCACAAACAGCACTTCCTCCAGACCGGCTACGCCCTGATCCAGGACTGTGTAGAGACCAAGCTCCTCCGCACCGCCAAGGGCGCGGGTATCAGCAACACCCTGGCTCTCGTCAGCGAGTTGGGCAGCTGCTCCCGTTTTCCCGATGGCGAGCACATGGCCAGCTTCCTCGGCCTCACCACCAGCAAGCACATCTCTGGCACCACCCTCTTCCAGTCCAAGCACATCACTAAACAGGGCTCTCCCAATGGCCGCTACGCCGCCATCAACCTGGCCCACCATCTCACCCGCTACGTCCCCAAGTACCAGCAGATGTATGAGCGCATCAAGAACCGCAAGCCACCGCACAAAGGCCACTTCGTGGCCCTCACGGCTGTTGCCCGTGATTTCATCGCCAACGTGCTCTATGCTATGTGGCGCGACCAGCGCCCCTTTTTCGAACACGTGGAGGACTATCGCGCATATCGCCAAGCGCATCCGCGCTCCGCTGACTGACTCGCGCCTGCCGTGGACCGCCGAGCCACCAACCGTCACCTAGTGTCGTAGGTCGGATCGGTCTATTGTTCAGGTGCCAACTGAATCGTTCTCTCAAGGGCTTCAGAACCACCATCTGAAGCACCTCAGGTGCAGTGTCGCTACTGCTCGGAATCTACTTGCCCCTGGTATCGAAATGGGGGCTTGACAAAACATAGGACGTCTTCCTCAGACATCAGCCTGGCAGGTTGTCCGGTCACTCACTCTCAGGAGGTGCTGGGTTGCCCCATCTGCCGCCGAAGCCCAGGCCCCGCCCTCCAGGGAAAAAGCCCTGCTCCAGTCCCTTGAGCAGCCAGTCGGCCTGTGCTTGACTCATCTTCCCATCTTTGACAGCCTGCTCGATGGCCTGTCGCCTGGCCTCAGCCTGGGCGGCATTCAGCGCGTCCTGCACTGCTTGCATCTCGACGCCATGCTCCTCGGCGATCTCTTCCAGGCTCTTGCCCGAGTGCAACTCGGTGAAGAGTTCCTCGGGGGTCAGCCCCAGGGCCTCGGCGGCCGTGTCGAACATCGTCCATTGGCCGCCGCCTCCCCGGCCAAACATGCCGGGCCCCGGGCCGCCCCGGCCCCGGCCGCCAGCGCGCCAGCGGGGGGGGCCTGCCCCGAGCCTGTCGGTGGGGCCTGCCCCGAGCCTCTCGGAGGGGGCTGTAGGCTCGGGCGTGGGATCCTGGGCGGATACGACTGCCACCCCGATCAGGCCCACCAGCAGCAATGCCGCCAGCACACCGCCAGATAGTAGGAGAAGCCTCTTTTTGCTCATCTGATTCACCTCCCTTCATGGTAGGTTTCGGTTGGTTTTCCTCCGACCCGCTTCCATGTATACCAGGAGGATGTAAGAGGGTTGTGAAGAAGCGGTAAGGATTCGGTATAGATCGTAAGCGCGATACCTGAGAGCACCCTGAGCAGGGGCTGAGAGAATATTAAGGATCTTTTCCTACGAATCGCTTGACAAAGCAATTATCGTGTGGTAAGATATAGGAAACGTTACCGGTATTGTTACCGGTATTGTTACCGGTATTGTTGTCAGCCCCGAGTCGAAACGAACGCCAGCCATGAGCCGCGCCAGAGCAGCAGTTACCATTCGAGATGTGGCCGAAGCCGCAGGGGTGTCGGTCACTACGGTATCACGCGTGCTAAACGACAAGGGCGACGTGGCGCCAGAGACCTATCAGAAAGTGCAAGGCGTCATTGAGAGCCTGGGCTATTCCTCAAGCCTGGCGGCCAGAGGCATGCGCAGCCATAGAATGAATGTGATTGGCGTGATCATGCCCGACGTGGGGGATCCTTTCCTTATCCAGGTGCTGAAGGGTGTCAACCGGGCGATCACCGAGTGTGACCTCGACCTCATCGTGCACACTGGCGGGGACCTCAACCAGGAGTCAACTGCCGATCGAGAGCGACGGCACGTCTCGCTGCTGACTGGCGGCATCACCGACGGTGTCATCGTCGTGACGCCTGCCGCCACCACCTTCTCCACCGCCTCGCCGGTAGTCGTCGTTGATCCCAACAACGTAACGCCTGATTGTCCGGTCGTCATCGCCACCAACCGATCCGGGGCTCTCTCGGCAATGGAGCATTTGATCGGCTTGGGACACCGGAGGATTGGCTTCATCGGTGGCCGTCCTGAGTTGCAGAGTGCCGTCCGCCGTTTGGCGGGCTATGAGGACGCCTTGCAGCAGGCCGGCATCCCCCTGGACCCCGACTTGATCCAGACAGGCGACTATACCAGGCAGACGGGGTTCGCCTGCGCTCAGAGACTGCTGAGCCTGTCCAATCCGCTGACGGCCATCTTCGCGGCCAACGACCAATCCGCCCTTGGCGCTATCCAGGCCGCCCAGCAGGCCGGGTTGCGCGTCCCGGGCGACCTGTCTGTGGTTGGATTCGACAACATCCCCGAGGCAGCCTATACCAACCCTGGTCTGACGACGGTTGATCAGTTCATTGACCAGATGGGATACGTAGCCACAGAGATGTTGATCAGGCTGATCGAAGGCAACTCCCTGGAAAGCGACGTGTACAAGATGCCCACGCGGCTCATTGCCAGAGATTCGTGCTGTGCCATCGCAGGCAATGCTCCGTAGAGCCTGCCAACTGACTGTCGCAAGTGAGCAGCGCGTACCGCTGGCTCTGAGAGAGGAGGTGATGCGAGCGATCTATCGAAGCCGGTTAATTCTGCCTCAGAGTTAGAAAGTCGGTTTAGCTTCAACCTAGGATATTTAAGGAGGGAGAAATGGAAGTGGGTAAGAAGATACTTAGCCGCAGGGAATTCCTGCAGGGTGCGGCCCTGGCCGCTACCGCGATGGTAGCGAGCGCCTGTGCAGCGCCGACACCCGAGGCCAAAGAGGTGGAGGTCACGCGGATCGTCGAGGTCGCTGGGACGCCGCAGGTCCAGCAAGTCGTCGTGACGGCCACACCGCCCCCGGTGGTAAAAGAGGAAGCGCCCGCTGTGCTTGGCGCTTTCCCCAGAAGCGAGACACTGATCGCCAGGCAGCTCACCGGGCGTGTCGGCACACCTGACAACATGAACCTATGGGTTGGCTGGAAATGGCAAGACCGCGGCCTGCAGAACCTGGCTGACGAGCCGTTATGGTCGGTTGACTTTGCCACGGGCAACATCATCAACGGCCTTGCTGACGGTGACCCGACGTACAACGCAGACTTCACTGAATGCACAGTCCCTCTCCGCGAGGGCGTCGCCTGGAATGACGGCGAGCCCTTCACCGCTGCCGATGTGGTCTTTACGGTCGAGACCCTGATGCAGTTCGATGGCTTCGGCGCCCATACCTTCTTTGTGGATAACGTCGCCTCTGTGACTGCTGTGGATGATTACACGGTCAAATTCGTTCTGAATCAGCCCAACTCGCGCTTCCACACCACTTTCCTCGACCGCTGGGGCTGCACCAGGATCATGCCCAAGCACATCTTCGAGAAGGAAGCAGATCCGGTCCAGTTTACCTTCAATCCGTATGTAGGCTGCGGTCCTTACAAGCTGCACAGCTTTGATCCCCAGGGGTTCTGGACGGCCTGGGAAAGACGCGAAGATTGGGACAAGAGCCCGACCGGCATCATGTATGGCCAGCCTCAGCCCAAGTACATCATCTTGCAGGGTTTTGACACTGAAGGCGCTCAAATCCTGGCGCAATTGACGCATCAACTAGATGTGGCGGAACTCTCATCCGATGGTCTCAAGGCGCTGTTGGCGCAGTCCAAGACCTCCCGCGCCTACCAGCCGACCTTCCCCTTCGTGGTCAACAACGACCCCTGCATCACCGGTATCCTCTTCAACACCGCCCGGCCGCCATTCGATAACGTAGATGTCCGCTGGGCATTGATCCTGTCGATCGAGATGGTGGAGTACATGAGCATCGCCGTTGACTGCACCGGCACCGTGAGCGCGATACACGTCCCGCACCTTGGCCCTTACCCCAGGTTATACCACGAGCCGATGCAAGACTGGCTGAAGTCCTTCACCATTGACGTGGGCGATGGCGAGACCTTTGCGCCCTATGACCCGGATGTGCCGAACCGCGTCGTAGCCTACGCCAGGAGCCGTGGCTATGTCTTCCCCGATACGCCGGAATTTCTTGAAAAGGCTTTCGGACTGGGGTGGTACAAGTATGCCCCCGACATCGCCGAAAAGCTGCTGGTGAAGAACGGCTTCTCGAAGAATGCGGACGGGAAGTGGCTGCTGCCGGATGGCTCGCCCTGGAAGATCTCCTATCTGTGCGGCACGATACTTACCAACCATGATGCGCGCAATGCCGCGGCCGCCGTGCAGCAGTGGAAGAAGTTCGGCATCGATGCCCAGGTGCTTTCCATCGCGGATAATGATGGCATTCAGGCCACCGGCGACTTTGATATAAGCGGCAACTGGCCTTCGCAGGAGCCCTGGGGTGCAGGGCCCGACCTGTATCGCGTGCTCGACAGGTGGAACTCTGCCTATAAGAAGCCCCTTGGAGAGCGCACCAATGGCATTTACTCGCGCTGGTCGAGCGATGAGATGGACGCCATCATCAAGGAGCTGCGCGAGACGGATCCCTTCGATACCGAAGCCGTCGTCGCGGTGGGCACCAAGGGCCTCCAGGAAGCGGTCAAGAATATGCCCGGCGTCCCGACCTACGGGTATATCGGCTTTGTCGGCTGGGACGAGTACTACTGGACCAACTGGCCTGGCAGCGAAAACGCCTATTGTCAGCCCTATACACACTGGCCCAACTTCAAGTACTTTACTCCATTCCTGAAAGCCACCGGCGCATAGGTCCTGCGGTTGGTGGTACAATTATCCTGGGCGGGCGCCTCGCCCGCCCAGGATTCTTCCAGATAAGTGAGGTGATCGCCGTGCCATTCCTGAAACGATATCTCATCCCTCGTCTGATTGCATACGTTCTAGTAATTTGGCTGGGCATCACCATTGTTTTCCTCATTCCCAGGCTCACCCCGAACGACCCTGTCATGGCTATGATCGGTATGATGAGGGCGCGCGGTTCAACATTGGAACCGGGCGCGATGGATGGCATCATCGCCGACCTGACCGAGATGTATGGCTTGCAGGGCTCCTGGCTCGATCAATACTGGGCTTTTTGGGGCAGGCTGTTCCGCGCTGATTTCGGCGTTTCCTTCTTCAATTTCCCCACCCGCGTTAACCAGCTCATTGCCACCGCCTTGCCCTGGACTTTGGGACTCCTGCTGACCACGACCGCCATCTCGTGGATATCAGGGAATATCCTTGGCGGGTTGGCGGGTTACTTTGCTCGGAAAGGTTGGTCGCGAACCCTGGATGCCGTCGCCATGGTGGTCCGCCCGCAGCCCTATTACATCTTTGCCTTCGCGTTGCTCCTGCTTCTTGCTTGGGTCGTGCGCTGGTTCCCGGTTACAGGCGGGTCGTCATTGGGAGCTCTACCCACCTTCACCTGGGGCTATATCAAAGATGTCCTCTGGCATTCGTTTTTGCCTGCCCTCTCGTTAAGCGTCCTGGGAGGGGCAGTCACGTTCCAAACGATGAAGCTGATTGTACAGAACGTCAATGCGGAAAGTTTTGTCCAGTATGCCAAGCTGGGCGGCGTTACCGAAGGCCGCATCGTGGGCAAGTATGTAATTCGCAACGCCTTACTGCCGCAAGTCACCGGCCTGGCGCTTGGGCTTGGGCAAATCTTTAGCGGGGCACTGATTACAGAGATCGTTTTTTCTTACCCCGGCCTGGGAATGCTGCTGTATAACTCCGTCATCCGAGCAGATTACAACCTGATCATGGGGATCACCATGCTTTCCATCGTTGGTATCACAACGGCGATCCTGGTCGTTGACCTGACATATCCCTTGTTTGACCCGCGGGTGAGATACTATTAAGGAGTTCAGTCACGTGCAAGTCCTCAGAGATCTATTCAGAGATTATCGCTTCTGCTTCAGCTTCGGCGTACTCGTGATCATCCTGATCCTGGCCTTCCTGTCCAATTTTTCGCCTTATGACCCTACTCTATGGAATGTTGTCCCGAAAGATACGAAGCCGTCGGTTCAATACCCGCTCGGCACCGATTCGAACGGGCAGGATATCTTTTGGCAGGCCACTTATGCAGTGCGCAATTCCCTGATCATCTCCCTCATCGCCGCATCGGTTTCCAGGGTGATCGCCGTCCTGGTTGGCATGGTTGCCGGCTATACGCGCGGCAATACCGACCGGATATTGATGTTTGTCAGCGACGGCCTGTTGGTCATCCCGCTCTTCCTGATCTTGGTAATGTTAGCCATGATGGTGCGACAACACATGAGTCTGGTGGTTCTGGGATTGATGCTATCGGCCTTCGGCTGGGCATGGGATGCGCGGGTGATCCGCTCGGTGATCTTGAGCCTGCGTGAGCGAGAGTTCACCCAGACGGCCATCCTTTCAGGTACGGGGACGCTCAAACTGGTATTGAACGAATACATGCCCTTTGCCATGCCGTTGGTCTTTTCGACTTTGATCAACAATATATCATGGGCGATTGGGTTGGAGATGACGCTGGCACTCCTTGGATTGGTCGATGTTAACATTCCCACCCTGGGCACGATGCTGAATTGGGCGATCATTTACCAGTCTATGTTCTTGGGACGCTGGAATTGGGTCTTGACGCCGGTGGTCATATCGGTCCTTATGTTTATCGCTCTCTACTGGCTCTCGGTCAGTATCAGCGAATATCTGGATCCAAGAACTCGTATCCAGCGCGTCGGAGCACAGTGAGGGGACGATGAACGAGACAGTACTCAGGACTGAAGGGCTGAAAGCCTTCTACGTGCTCGACGTTTTCGGGACCCAGAAGGTGGTGAAGGCGGTCAACGAGGTCAATATCGAGATCCGGGAAAACGAAGTCTATGGGATCGCCGGCGAAAGTGGCTGTGGGAAGACGACGCTGCTGAAAGCGCTCGTCGCCGCCATCGAGCCTCCGTTGAGGCTGATCGGGGGGAAGGTCTACTATTGTGGGTACGGTAAGGAGATTGATGTCTCTTCTCTCAGCGCAGAGGAAAAGAGAAGGCTGCGCTGGGAGTATATTTCCTACGTTCCGCAGGGTTCGATGAGCGTGCTCAATCCCGTGATGAAGGTGAAAGAGACCTACCGAGATTTCATCGAGAGCCACGTGAGCGGCAAGACAAGAGAGGAAGCCTACGAGATCGCCGGGAGGCAGATTGTGGAGTTGGGGCTGCCACGGAAGATCTTGGATACTTATCCACACCAGTTGTCGGGTGGCATGCGGCAACGGGTTACGATCGCCCTGGCAGCGCTGCTCAGGCCCCGGATTATTGTCTGTGATGAGCCCACGACCGCGCTCGACGTCGTCGTTCAGAGAGGGGTCGTGCAAATGCTGCGCGACGTTCAGAAATATCTGGAAAACACGATCGTCCTGGTTACACACGACATGGGCGTTCAGGCCAATATCGCCGATCGTGTCGGTATCATGTACGCCGGAAAGATGGTAGAGGAAGCGACAACCGAGAGGATTTTCGGCCGCCCTCTCCATCCCTACACCCAGTATTTGATCAACTCTCTGCCGAGGTTTGGGGACAAGACGACGCGAGAGAGCGTGCCCGGAAGCCCGCCTTCTCTCATAGATCTCCCCAGCGGCTGTCCCTTCCACCCACGTTGCCCCTACGTCCTGGATATCTGTACGAAACAGATGCCGGGCTTTGTCAGGCTGGAACCCAACCACCGGGTCGCCTGCTGGTTGGTCGGAGAGGGATAAGATGGAAACACTGCTTCAAGTCAATCACCTGACCAAAGTGTTCTCCTTGGGGAGCATATTCTCGAGGGTCAGGATAAGGGCAGTTGACAATGTATCCTTTTACGTCAAACCGGCGGAGATCTTTGCCCTGGCCGGTGAGAGCGGCTGTGGAAAGACAACTACTGCCAGAATGATTCTGGGCTTTGAGGAACCAACCTCAGGCGCCATCGTGCACCGGGGCGGGCAGGGTGGGGAATCGGAGAACAAAAAGGTCTGGTTCACCGAAGGCGTGCAGGCCATCTTTCAGGACCCGTTTGGGACCTTCAACCCGCTCCGCATAGTAGATCGGTATTTCTTTGAGACCATCGGGAATTTCGGGTTGGCAGCGAACGGCAAAGAGGCAGTCAAACTGATCGAGGAAAAACTGAACGCCGTGGGCCTCTCCTACGACGAGTTCTCCGGCAAGTATCCGAGTGAGTTCTCTGGCGGGCAACTGCAGAGGATCTCCATCGCCAGGGCCTTGCTGACAGACCCAACTCTCCTGATCGCCGATGAGCCCGTTTCGATGGTGGATGCTTCCTTGAGAATGTCAATCGTGAATCTATTCAAGAAGCTCAAGGAAGAGTCGGGCCTGAGCGTGCTGTACATTACGCACGATCTGGCAACCGCCTACTATGTGAGCGATCGCATCGCCATCATGTTCAGAGGGAACATCGTGGAAATGGGACCTGTGGAGCGGGTGTTGATGGACCCCCAACATCCGTACACCAGGCTGCTCAGGGAATCCATCCCTGAAGCGGATCCCAAAAAGCGCTGGGGCAGTCGGATCACACTGTCGGACACCGAACACGAAGAGTACTTGAGAGCGGGCTGCAAATTCGCGGGCAGATGCTCCGACGCAACGGAGATGTGCAAGACAGAATCGCCCCAGGACGTCTACTTTGACGATGTGCTCGTCAAGTGTCACCAGTGTCACTTGTGAGTAGCCTGTTCCAGGCTGAAACAACCTCGCACGGCTTTCCCACGAGCGCGTGCATTTGACTTTCTGTCCCTCGCGCCTGAGACCTCTCTATCCATCTGCCTATTCTGCATTGCTAAGGTTTTCACCAAGTGCAACTACTCACGCCGGGGAGATAAGGATGGCCGCCAGCGGCGAATCATCCACACCAGCCCTGCCCCAATCACAAACAGGCCCATATTGAGCACAAAGGGCAGTGAACGGTCAATCGCTGAGAGCTGCCCGGCGATCCATCCGAAAGGCGAAGTGAGCACCATCAAGGCCACATAAACCAGGGCGCTGATGCGCGCCCGCTCGTGCGATTCCATCGCAACGGCCAGCAGTGATTCGGTCATAGGGTTAATCAAGGCCGCGGCCACGGCCTCGAGCACCACACTCGTCACCAGCAAAGGCATCGCGTGCGGCGGCATGAAGACCAGCAGCGCCTGGCTGACGAAGAGGGCCGCGAAACCCACCCACAACGGCAGCCGAAAGTGAAGCAAGTTGGTGAGCCGCGGGCCGATCAGAAAGAAACACAGGGCCATCAAAAGCGAGCGCAGCATCGCATAGATAGAAATTTCCGGCTCGGCGAAGCCGAGTTTGGTGGTGAACAGCACACCCCAAAAACTGCCGCTGACGGTGGAATAGATACTTGTGATCACTATCAAGGATAAGGCAGCCAGGATAGGCTTGGAGTGTAGGAGCTGGCCGAAAACGCTGCGATACTCGCCCAACAGGCTGACCAGCGACCGGTGGCGGGTTTCTTCGATGCGCTGCCGGCCGCGAGCCGTTTCGTGTGAATAAATGTACAACACCAAAGCTTTGGCCGTTATCATAAAGGAGCCGAATACTAACAGCCCACGCATCGCCGGCACCAGGCCCAAGTGCGCCACAAACCACCCGCCCAGCGGAGTGAAGAAGGCTGAACCAATCCCGAAGATCGTAATCCAGGTCCAAATGTGCACCAGGTGGCGCTCCTCAGCGTCTTCGACCATCAGGCAGGTCCAGGCGGTATGCGAGATGCGGTACAGACCCTTCAGCACCGCGGCGGCAATGAAAAAGCGCATATCCTGAGCCACGGCCCAGATCAGGCAGGGCACACTCCATGAGACCAGATCGGCAATGAATAGGGTCAGGCGGCGGCCAAACTTATCCACAATCGCGCCACTGAGCAAAGCGCTGAAAATCTGGAGCACCAATTCCAGGCTGGCGATAGTTCCAATCCCCTGGTCTGTTACCCCCAGGGCCAGCATATACACCGAAAGAAACGGGGAGAACAGATTCCAGGGGATACCGAACATTGGCTCGGTGAGCACGGTGGCGCGCGGATTGCCCTTAAGCTCGCGCAACGTTCGAAAAAGGGGATGTCTTAAGATGGTCGTCAAGTTTTTCCTCCAATAAGATGAGAACAGAGCCGGATCTGGGTTCAGACTATGGTCGGGGAGCCGCGGATCAGGGCAGTTCCCATATTGATCCAACGCAGTATACCGCAAACCAAGAAATTTGCACTGCGCAACGTCTGGCAGCAAAACCCGCCGCCCCCCCATCCTTCATCGCTGGTTTCAACGCAGATTGCTTGACCAACCTGCCGATTTGTAGTAACATAAGTCAGTACTCCAGAACGAGCAGAGGAGGACTAGATGAACGCACCGCATGTGTTCTACACGCTCCTCGTTCGACGGGGCCCTCGCAACCCCCGCGCTGGCAGCCAACGGATTGCGCTGGGGAGAATGCTGCTGGCCACGCTCTTGCTCGCGTTCACTTTGCCCCTTGCGCTGCCCGCGCGCCCCGTGTACGCCCAATCTCCTGACGACGGCTTCAACCCAGACGCGAACGGCAGTGTCTTCGCCCTCGCGGTGCAGTCCGATGGCGAGATTGTGGTGGGGGGCCGGTTTACCACGCTGGGTGGGCAGACGCGCAACTACATCGCGCGGCTCAACGCCGACGGCTCGCTCGACTCCACCTTCAACCCAGGGGCGGACGACTGGGTCTTCGCCCTCGCGGTGCAGTCCGATGGCAAGCTCGTGGTGGGGGGTGATTTCCACTGGCTGGGCGGGCAGATGCGCAACCACATCGGGCGGCTCAACGCCGACGGCTCGCTCGACACCACCTTCAACCCAGGGGCGGACAGCGATGTTGACGCTCTCGCGGTGCAGTCCGATGGCAAGCTCGTGGTGGGGGGCGAGTTCACCACACTGGGCGGGCAGATGCGCAACTACATCGGGCGGCTCAACGCCGACGGTACGCTCGACACCACCTTCAACCCAGGGGCGAACGACTGGGTCGACGCTCTCGCGGTACAGTCCGATGGCAAGCTCGTGGTGGGGGGCCATTTTACCACGCTGGGCGGGCAGACGCGCAACCGTATCGCGCGGCTCAACGCCGGCGGCACGCTCGACGCCACCTTCAACCCAGACGCGAACAGCAGTGTCAACGCTCTCGTGGTGCAGCCCGATGGCAAGATCGTGGTGGGGGGCAATTTCACCACGCTGGGCGGGCAGACGCGCAACCGTATCGGGCGGCTCAACGCCGGCGGCACGCTCGACGCCACCTTCGACCCAAACGCGAACGGCAATGTCTTCGCTCTGGCGGTGCAGTTCGATGGCAAGCTCGTGGTGGTGGGCGGGTTCACTGCGCTGGGTGGGCAGACGCGCCGCTATATCGGGCGGCTCAATGCCGACGACACGCTCGACGCCACCTTCAGCCCAAACGCGAACTGGACTGTCTTCGCCCTGGCGGTGCAGTCCGATGGCAAGACCGTGGTGGGGGGCGAATTCACCGCGCTGGGCGGGCAGATGCGCAACCGTATCGCGCGGCTCAACGCCGACGGCACGCTCGACGCCACCTTCGACCCAGGGGCGAACGACGCTGCCTTCGCCCTGGCGGTGCAGCCCGATGGCAAGCTCGTGGTGGGGGGCCCTTTCACTACGCTGGGCGGGCAGACGCGCAACCGTATCGGGCGGCTCAACGCCGGCGGCACGCTCGACGCCACCTTCGACCCAAACGCGAACAGCACTGTCTACGCTCTCGCGGTGCAGTCCGATGGCAGGATCGTGGTGGGGGGCCATTTCACTGCGCTGGGCGGGCAGACGCGCAACCGTATCGGGCGGCTCAGCGCCGGCGGCACGCTCGACACCACCTTCAACCCAGACGCGAACGGCAATGTCTACGCTCTGGCGGTGCAGTCCGATGGCAAGATCGTGGTGGGGGGCAATTTCACTACGCTGGGCGGGCAGACGCGCAACCGTATCGGGCGGCTCAACGCCGACGGCACGCTCGACGCCACCTTCAACCCGGACGCGAGCGGCTTGGTCTACGCTCTGGCGGTGCAGTCCGATGGCAGGCTCGTGGTGGGGGGCGAGTTCACCACGCTGGGGGGGCAGACGCGCAACCGTATCGGGCGGCTCAACGCCGACGGCACGCTCGACGCCACCTTCGACCCAGGGGCAGATGACTGGGTCCACGCTCTGGCGGTGCAGCCCGATGGCAAGATCGTGGTGGCGGGCCACTTTGCCGCGCTGGGGGGGCAGACGCGCGCCTATATCGGGCGGCTCAACGCCGACGGCACGTTCGACGCCGCCTTCAATCCCAACGCAGACGACGCTGTCCTCGCCCTGGCGATACAGGCCGATGGCAGGCTCGTGGTGGGGGGCTGGTTCGCCGCGCTGAGTGGGCAGGCGCGTACCTACATCGGGCGGCTCAACGCCGACGGCACGCTCGACACCACCTTCGACCCGAACGCGAACGGCAGTGTCTACGCTCTGGCGGTGCAATCCGATGGCAGGATCGTGGCGGGGGGCTTTTTCACCACACTGGGGGGGCGGGCGCGCAACTACATCGGGCGACTGTCGAATGACGCAGCGGCATTGCAGAACCTGACCGCCAACACGAGCGGCACGACGGTCACCTGGACGCGCAGCGGCGCGAGTCCCGAAGTATGGCGTGTCACCTTCGAGTCGTCCACGGATGGTGTCACCTATACTCCCCTCGGCGCGGGGACGCACATCGCAGGTGGCTGGCAGTTGAGCGGGCTGACCCTGCCGCGTGGTCAAAATCTGTTCATCCGCGCCCGCGGCTATTATGCGACGGGAACGTACAACGGCTCGGCTTCGGTGGTAGAGTTGGTGCGGAATGTGTACTTCCCGCCGGTCACAATCTACCTGCCGTTGGTATTGCGGCGTTGAGAGAAGAAAAGCCGCCCAACGGGCTTCTCAGCATTCTCTCAGCATGCGCACAGCTACCTTTCAGGTACTGCGCCTACAATACGAGAAACCCGGTTTTTGGCTAAGCGGAGCGGCGGAACCTGGTTTCTCCGAAGGGAATGGACGATGGCGACTGTACTGGTGGTGGATGATGACGTGAAACTGCTCAAGATGTTGCGACGCACCCTGGTGTACGAGGGCTTTGACGTCGTGACCGCCACCGATGGGCGCGAGGCGCTGGCGCAGGTGGACGCACACCAACCGGACGTCATCGTACTCGACTGGCTCATGCCCGGCCTGGATGGCCTCGGGGTGATAGACCGCCTGCGGGCGGCACACGACCAGACGATGGTGCTGATGCTCACGGCCCGTGACGCCATCGAGGACCGCGTGGAAGGACTGGAGAGCGGGGCCGACGATTACCTGGTCAAGCCCTTCGCTCCCGCTGAGCTGCTGGCGCGCGTACGCGCCCTGCTGCGCAGGTCGGCGGCGAATGCCGCTGCGCCCACCGAACAGCCGCTGGCCTACGCCGGCCTGGTGCTCGACCCGCTGACCCGCCAGGTGCAGCGCGGCGAGCGGCAATTCGAACTCACGCCGACCGAGTTCGATCTCCTTCACTACCTGATGCGCCACCCCCGCCAGGTGCTGTCACGGCAGCAGATTCTGGAAGAGGTGTGGGGGTACGACTTTGGCGGCGACGACAACGTGCTGGAGGTATACGTCGGCTATCTCCGCAAGAAGACGGAACAGGGGGGCGAAGCGAGGCTGATCCAGACAGTCCGTGGCGTCGGTTACGTCCTACGCGAGGAATAGGGGGGGTACATCTCTTAGATTCCTCGCTTCGCTCCGGGTGTACCCACCCGCAATGACAGACTTGTGAGTACATCCCAATGTCTATTCGTCTGCGCCTGACACTGCTATACACGACCATCCTGGCTCTGACCCTGGCCAGCCTGGGTGGGATACTTTACAGCACCCAGTGCCAGTCTATGAGCGGGGGCGAGGAACGGCTGCTGGCTGACCTGGCGCGACGTGTCGTCGAGCATCGCCAACCTGGTGGTGAGTTCGGAGAACCTGCATTTCCTCCCTTACCACCGCAGGACGAGGTGGGCGACTTCGGCCGCCCGTCTGTCCCCAACCGCAGGTTCGGCTTCCCGGCCACGTACATGCAACTGATCAACCTGGAGGGACAGGTACTCTCGCGTTCGGAGAACCTCCAGGAGGTGACCCTGCCTCTCAGCCGTGCCGGGCTTCAGGCGGTGCGGGGTGGGGAATCGTGGGTGGAGACGGCCTCCATCGAGGATGAACGGCTGATGGTCTATAGCGCCCCCGTCGTAATTGGAGGCCGTGTCACCGAGGTTGTGCAGGTTGCGCACTCCATCGCCGGGCAAGATCAGTATCTGGGCACGCTGGGGAGAAACCTGCTCGTCGGCAGTGGGATCGCGCTCGTGATCGCGTTTGGCTCGGGGTGGATCCTGTCTGGGGTGGTGTTGCGCCCCATCCATCGCATCACACAGACGGCACGGGCCATCGGCACTGAACGGGATTTCGGCCACCGCGTTGATTACAGCGGTCCCAACGACGAGATTGGCCAGTTGGCGACCACCTTCAACGCCATGCTGACAGAACTGCAAGCCGCCTACCAGCAGGTCGAGCAGGCGCTGCAGCAACAGCGCAAGTTCGTGGCCGACGTGTCTCACGAACTACGCACCCCCCTGACCACGCTGCGGGGCAACCTGGCGCTGTTACGCCGCAAGCCATCCATCAGCGACGAGGACCGGGCAGACATTCTCGATGACATGGCCGACGAGAGCGACCGGCTGATCCGCCTGGTGAACGACCTGCTGGCACTGGCGCACGCAGAGTCGGGCCGCCTGCTGCGCAGCGACGTCGTCCGCGTCAGGCCGCTCGTCGAAGACGTGTGCCGGCAGGGCCGGCTGCTCGATCCGGAGAGGGTGATCACCTGCACTTTGAGCGAGGCGGCCGTCATCGGTGACCAGGATGCGCTCAGGCAGGTACTGTTGATCCTGGTGGACAATGCGCTCAAACACACCGCAGGACCGGCCACGGTGACTGCCGAAGCCGCCGGCGAACACGTCACGATTAGCGTCCGCGACACCGGCCCCGGCCTTGAGCCGGAGGTGCTGGGACACATGTTCGAGCGCTTCTATCGTGGGGAGAGCGGTTCGGCTGAGTGGGAGATTCCTCACTCCGTTCGGAATGACGACAGGGAGAGACCGGGCATCGGACTGGGGCTGGCCATCGCCAAGGCGCTGGTGGAGGCCCAGGGAGGCACGATCGCCGTCGAAAGCCAGGCGGAGCAGGGCAGCGTTTTCACCGTGACCTTAGCCCGGGCAACCCATCCATAGGTGAGGAGAGACCGATCCTAGCCTGTCACCACCTCCGCGCCGTTCGTCGCCGCGCAGACGTACACGTTTGGTGCAGTTCCCGTGGTCGCCTGGTAGCAGTCAGCCACAGTCGTGGCGAAGGCGTGAGCAGCATCCACCCGGACCAGGGCCACGGCACACCCGCCAAACCCGGCCCCCGTCATACGTGCCCCGTAGCAGGACTCTTGCTGGCGGGCGCACGCGACCATCGTGTTCAGTCCATCGCTCGACACCTCGAAATCGTCCCGCAGGCTGGCGTGGCTGGCATCCATCAGTTGGCCCAGCGTGACGGCGTCGCCCTTGCGCATAGCGGCGACGGCCTCCAACGTGCGGGCGTTCTCTGTCACGACGTGGCGCGCGCGGCGGCGGGTCACGTCGTCCAGCCGCCCGGCCTGGGCCTGGAAGTGGGCCAGGTCTACGTCGCGCAGCGCCGGGACGCCGAAGGTGCGCGCGGCGGCTTCGCACTGCGCGCGGCGCTCGTTGTAGGCCGAATCCACCAGCCCCCGGCGGGTGGCCGTGTCCAGCACGACGACGGCCGTCCCCGGCGGCAGCGGCACGGACTGCGTCTCCAACGAGCGGCAGTCAATCAACAAGGCATGGCCGGCCAGCCCGGCCGCCGAGATTGTCTGGTCCATGATGCCGCAGTTGACGCCGACCCACTTGTTCTCCGCGCGCTGCCCCAGTTTCGCCATCGCCGTCGCCTCCCACGGCAGCCCCGACACGGCGGCAAAGACGCGAGCGGTGGCCATCTCCAGCGCCGCCGACGAGGAGAGACCGGCGCCGATCGGCACGTCGCCCGCCAGCACCCCCTCCCAGCTCTGCAACGTGTGGCCCGCTTCCTGCAAGGCCCAGGCCACCCCCTTCAGGTACTCTGCCCAACCTTTGCCACGGGTGAGGCCGGCCAGCGGGAACTCTGCCACCTGGTCAAAGTCGAGCGAGTGGCATACGACGCGCCGGTCGCTGCGCGGCCGCAGCGCGATCCACACCGCGCGGTCAATCGCCATCGGCAGCACGAAGCCGTCGTTGTAGTCGGTGTGCTCGCCGATCAGGTTCACCCGCCCCGGCGCGCGCACGACGAAAGTGGGCGCTGCGCCGAAGCGGCGTGCAAACTCCTGGGTGACTCGATCTTGAAGGGACATGCCTCCTCCTCCAGCAATGGTGGTCAGAGCGTCACTTCGTGGCCATCAGTTGCAGAGCGGTAGATCGCCTCGATGAGCCGCAGAATCTGTAAGCCTTCCTCCACCCTAGGCGAGAGCGCCTGCTCCTGGCGGATGGCCCGCACAAACTCGCCCGTAACGGTCTGCTCGCTTTCCCCTTCCGTCTGGAGATGGACCTCGGCGCGCGCCCCCTGGACGTCGGCATAAAGCCGCAACGTATCCTCGCGGGTGTAGTTGAGGACGTTCATCTCTGCGCCACCTTCGTCGCCCCACAACTGGACGAAAAAGCGATCGCCCTCTTGGATGTACCCGGCCCAACTGACCTCCAGTGCAAGCGTGGCGCCGGTCTCCAGGCGCATGAAGGCGGTGACGAGATCCTCCACGTCGAAGGTGGTGATACTCCCCTGGAAGCGTGTACCTGAGAACAGGCCCCGGCCGCGGGGGCCCAATGCGGCATACGTGGCGGCGCTGACGGAAAGGACGCGCGGGCTGCCCATGAACCACAGCGCCAGGTCGAGCATGTGCACGCCCAGGTCAATCAGGCAGCCGCCGCCTGAGCGCGCCTTGTCGATGAACCAGCCTTCAGCGCCGACGGGGATGCCCTGGTGGCGCAGCCACCCCGTGCGGGCGAAGTAAATCTTGCCCAAACTTCCGGCCTCGACGTGGCGCTTGAGGACGAGGCTATCGTTGCGGAAGCGGTAGTTGAAGGCCACCATCAGCACGCGGCCGGTGCGTGCAGCGGCCTCCGCCATGGCCTCTCCCTCCACGACAGTGGTTGCCAGGGGCTTTTCTACCAGCACGTGCTTCCCGGCCTCCAGCGCGGCGATCGTCACCGGCGCGTGCAGGTGGTTGGGCACACAGACGCTCACCCCATCAATGTCGGGTTGGGCGATCAGTTCGGTGTAGTCGCGGTAGATGCGCGGGATGTTGTGCTGCCCGGCAATCTCACGGCAGCGGTCCTGGTCGAGCCCGGCCAGCGCCACCAATTCTACGTCAGCCAGTGGGCCTGGGCGGCCAGCATCTCGCTCACCATGGCGCGAATCTGGGGCAGCGTGCACACGGCGGCGGTCAGCGGGTCGAGCATCACAGCGTGATACACCGCATCCGTATCGCCGGTCAGCGCCGCCTCGACGATCAGTTCCTGGACGTTGACGTTGGTGCGGTTGAGCGCGGCCAGTTGGGTCGGTAATGCGCCAATGGTCGTGGGCTGGATGCCGTTGCTATCCACCAGGCATGGCACCTCGACGCAGCATCCTTGAGGCAGGTTGTCAATCAGCCCCCAGTTGGGCACATTGCCGTTGATGCGCGCGGGCCGGTTCGTCTCCATCGCTTCGACGATGTAGGAACCGTACTCGTGCGTGCGGCGGGTCGGCAGGTCGCCGATCCCGGCGAGCAATTCCTGGTATTCCTTCTGCGCCTCTGTCAACCGGCTGACGCAGTAGCGCAGGTAACCGCCCGTGCGGCCAAAGTCAAACCAGTGGTTGGCCGGGTCCTTGAAACGCGGCACCAGGTCCTCGTTCACCATCCGCGCGTTCTTGCGGAAGTAGGGCACGTACTCACTGGCGTGGCCGCTCGACTCGGTGACAAAGTAGCCAAAATACTTCATCAGTTCGATGCGCACCGGCTCCTGGGCGTAGACCTCGGGCCGCCCGATGGCTTCCCAGAGCAGCGGGTAGAGGTCCTCGTCGCCGCGCCGAAATTCCAGGAACCAGGACTGATGGTTGATACCGGCACACAGGAAGGCCACTTCTTCGTAGGACACGCCGATCCAGGCGGCCAGCATCTCGCTGGTGCCCTGGACGCTGTGGCACAGGCCCACGCAGGGGCGTCCCGTCGCCACGTCCACCGCCCAGCAGTTGGCCGCCATCGGGTTGACGTAGTTGATCAGCAGCGCGTCCGGCGCGAGGTCGTCCAAGTCGCGACACAGGTCAATCAGCACTGGAATGGTGCGCAGCGCCCGAAAGACGCCGCCCGGCCCCAGCGTGTCGCCCACGCATTGCTCCACGCCGTAGCGCTGGGGAAATTCGATGTCCAAAGCGTACGCATCCAGCCCACCTTGCTGGAAGGTAGTGATGACGTAGTCGGCGTCCTGCACGGCTTCCCGCCGCTCGGTCGTGGCTACGACCTGGGCCTTGAGCCCCCGTTGATCCACGAGCGCCTGCACCAGGTCACGGGCCTGGGCCAGCCGCGCAGGGTCAATGTCCATCAAAGCGATGGTGCTCTCCTGCAAGACGGGCGTCAGCAGGATATCGCTGCACAGGTTGCGGGTGAAGACAACGCTGCCGGCACCTATGAGTGTAATCTTGGGCATCCACAAACTCCTTTCTCGACAAGAGAACCTGTTTATTCATCTACGAGCGGCAGACTCCAGGCTGCAACGGACAGTTCTCAGGCTACACCTTTCAGTATTGAAAGACCATGCCCTCCTTAAGGCAATCAAATCCCGCCGGCCACCTGGTGGCATCGTTGTACCACGCCCCGCGGAGGCGAGCCCCGCTTAGTTGGGTCTCACGCAGGTCAGCCCGGCGTAAGTCGGCTCCCTCCAGGATGGCCCCGCGCAGATCAGCTCCAACCAGAAGGGTCTCATAAAGACTGGCCTCGTGCAGGTCAGCCTCCCGCAGGTCGGCCTCACGCAAGTTGGACTCGCGCAGGCTGGCTCCGGCCAAGTCGGCCCCCGCCAGGTTGGTCCTGCGCAAGTTGGCCGCGCTCATATCGGTTTCAAACAAACTGGCTGCGCTCAGATCGGCCCCTTCCAGATCGGCCCGGCGCAGGTCGGCGTTGCCCAGGTCGGCTCGATACATATTGGCATCCCAAAGCCTGGCCTCGATGAGCCTGGCTCGGCGCAGGTCAGCCCGACCCAGGTCGGCGTTGCTCAGGTCGGCCCGGATCAGTTGAGCGCCGCGCAACTCCGCCTCGCTCAGGATGGCCCCACTGAAGTCAACCCGGTTCAGATCGGCCCCGCTCAGGTTCGCCCGGCTCAGATCCAACCCGCTGCAATCCGGGGGGCATTCCGGAGGTAAGCGCTGCTGGACGAAGACAGAGCAAGTAGTCTTCCCCCGATTGTCGTAGGTGCAGACGAAATCGAGCGAGCTCAGACGGCCCAAAACATAGGCTACTGATGCTACGATGGCTAGCGAGGCCAGGAGAACCAAGGCAGTGAAAATTCGCTTCCTACAGCCCGGCCGCTCCCTGACATTCCGCCAACTGAAACGGGGGTCAGCGATCGAACGGTAGATTTCCGCTCTCTGTTGCTCGGCCTGTGCCTCCGCCCAACTGTGCCTATCGCTCAACTCCTCCAGCTCTTCCGTATTCATCCTTCGTGTCAGCCCTTGTTACAAAGTATCGAACAGAAGTCAAACTCGATCAACACGACCATTAACCCTGGCCCCCACCAGATGCTCCACAAAGTCAGAGCCCGCCGAAGCGGGCTAACTGGTGGGCAACGCATCGCCCTGCGTTCTCAGCCGGACAATCAATTGCCGTGCAATCTAGCTTCCGATAGAGATTCGCTCCGCCCATCCTCCGAACACAGGGACAGGCTTCATCTTTGCCCGCAAGGCATAGGTCATACCGACGACCCAGGTTGCGACCAGGAACATGTAGACTAGCAGGACCAGAGCAAACAGAGCGGCGGCAATAGCAGGGCCCACCAAAGGAACCCAAACGAGAAGCCAGGCGACGACTGCCCAGACCACCGGTGCAGCTACGGCGGTGACGGCAAGTATCATGGACTGCTTTGCGTGGTAGACAGCGAACTTGTCTTCCCTCTGGAAGAGAAACACATACAACCAGCCAAAGATGGGCACCAGATAGGCAATAAGAGCAATGTGTCGTTTCGGTGCGTTCACGTTCATCCTCCAATCCCCTGTAGGTGCAACTCGCCAGCAAAGTGGCAACTGGCGTAGTGACCCGGCTCGACCTCGACCAGCTTCGGCTCCTCCTGGCTACACACGTCCTTGGCATAGCGGCATCGGGGATGGAACACGCAGCCTGGAGGCGGATTCGCGGGGCTGGGAACATCGCCCTCCAAGAGAATCCGGTCGAGGTGAATGTCCGGATCGGCTGGCGGGACGGCGGAGATTAGGGCCTCGGCGTATGGATGCAGGGGATGTCTGAGCAACTCCTCCGTCTGCGCCATCTCGACGAGCTTGCCGACGTACATCACGGCAATACGGTCGGACACGTGCTCTACCACGGACAGGTCGTGGGCGATGAAGAGCAAAGTGAGGCCCAGCTTTTCCTGCAACTCCTGCAAGAGGTTTAGCACCTGGGCCTGGATGGATACGTCCAGGGCGGATACCGGCTCGTCCGCGATAATCAGGCGGGGACTGAGCGAGAGGGTGCGCGCCAGGCCGATTCTCTGCCGCTGCCCGCCGGAGAATTCGTGAGGGTAGCGACGCATGTAGGCTGGGTCAAGCCCTACCGCTTTCATCAGCTCCGCTACCCGGTCCTCCATTGCTTTCCCTTTGGCGACCCCGTGGATGATGAGCGGTTCGCCAATAATGTCTTTGACCGTCAACCTCGGATTGAGGGAGCTATAGGGATCCTGGAAGATCATACGCATCTCCCGCCGCAGCGGCTTCATCACCCTCTGGCTAATGCGAGATATCTCCACCTGTTCACCGTTCTGCTTACGGTACCAGATCTCTCCGGCGGTGGGATCGTATAGGCGGAGGATCGCGCGGCCCGTCGTGGTCTTGCCACAGCCACTTTCGCCTACCAGGCCCAGGACCTCGTTCTCGCGGATGAAAAAGCTCACCCCGTCCACAGCCTTGACGTGGCCGACCACTCGTTGAAAGAAACCTCTGTGGATCGGGAAGTATTGCTTAAGCCCCTTGACCTCGAGGATGATGTCGTTCTTGGATTCCATTTGTTGTCCTCTTCTACAGCATTCATTCCGGCGAATAGGAGGCATCCAGCACGATGGTCTCATGCTCCATCACGATGTCCGGATCATCCCATCCCTTCCACTCCATCAACTGCTGGAAGGCCCTCCTGAAGATGAGGCGCACCTCTACAGTGGCTGGTCCGGCGGCGGGCGCCGCAAACGTGTACTGGCTGACGTCCGTCTCAAAAGCCGCCAGGCGCGTATCCTCCACGAGACGGATATCCCGCCAGTAGGCACCCGTCGGCGATTCCCCCGTCCACTCGTCCTCCAAGATCTTGGCGTAGTATCGCCCCGGCTGGTCGGCGTAGTCACCGGTCCAGTCGGGCAGCACCGGACCGGCGCGCAACGACAAGCTGCTACCGTCGGCGCCGGTGGCCTGCACCACCAAGATCATGTGGCGCAGCGGCACGCCGGTCGGGACGTGATGGCCCGTCTTGTCGTTGGTGATGCTCACTCCCACCAGCACTGCGTCGCCCTCCAGGCGGGCGGTAGTGGTCATCGTGACCGAGTTCTGTAGCAGCGCCTCATCCTTCGCCCCGGGCATCAGGTGGTTGTGAAGGGGATAACGGGGCCGCAGCCCGCCCTGCTCGGGGTAGACGAAATAATCATAGTCCGCTACGGGCATGTGGCAATCCTGGCACGTCTGGCCCGTCTCCGGGTCGCTGTAGGGGCTCTCCAGCCACTCGCCGAAGGAGTTATAGATCACGACACCTCCGGCGACGTCATACTTGCCCACGACGCCCCCAAAGATGCCATAGTGGCACGGCGCACAAAAGGCGCTCTCCTCCTCCAGTGGCAGATAAGTCACTCGCCGGGTGACGTCATCAAGAGTGCCGAAGAAGAGCTGCTGCCCCTCCTCGGGACGATACAATCGCATGGAGGAGATGCCCGGTCTGGCGGGATAAGGCAACCCCGTGGCTGGATCCAGGATCACGTCCCCGATCTTGTGGCAGAAATCGCAGCCTACCCCGTCCGCAGCGTCGCCGGTGAGATCGGCGGGGCTGATGCCGTCAGGTACCACACCCGACAGCGAAGCCGTCACCTCCATGTGACAGCCTGACCAGCCACACGTGTTGCTTGGCTCCAACGAGGACGCCAGCGGAGTGTGGCAGGCGGCGCAGTTGCCTGCGCGATCGGGGAAGTCAATCTTGTAGCCGGGGCCGTAGTACGGCTGGGCCGGATCGGGAGGCTGGGGGACGCCGCCGGTGTACCGGGTAAGCGGGCTTTGGTTGCCACGTACGTCTGTGCCCTCGTACATGGTCAGAAAACGGGGGTTGACGGCCGATTGGCCGTGGGCATCGGCCTTCCACTCGGCATAGGTCGGGTGGCATGGAGCGCAACTGGCGGAGCCCTCGATCCCCTCAAACGAGAACCACTCGTAATCCAGGTTGTCGGTGGTGTAGTGAGGTTTGAGCGTGATGGTGATAGGCACCAGGCCGGGGGTGGAATCGGCCCACCCGATGTAATACCCTGGAGCCCAGGCGGTCACCGAGAGCGGCTCCGTCATCGTCAGGTCAGCCAGGGTAAAGGAGCCATCGGCGGCTGTAGTTGTCTCGTTTTCGGTGAGCCGCACGCGAACAGCAGCACCGGCCAGCGGTCCCTCGGCGTCGAGTACCACGCCGGATATGACGCCTGGGGGGAGTATCGGCTCTGGCGCAGGTGTTGGAGGCTCCGGCGCAGGTGCCATCGCCTCCGATGTAGGTCTTGTAGTAGGCTGGACAGCGACCGGCTCTGGAGACGGCGCATAAGTCGGTTCGAGGGACGATAGGACTGCACTGGTGCACCCGATGACGAACACGATCCCACCGACCACAGCTATCGGCAACAACCCGCGTAGACAACGCGGCCAACCCTGGCCCTGTTTCATAGTGACACCTTCCTTGTGCATCACGTTTCACGCTTCACGTATCACGCTTCTCTACCGCATAATCGCATACGGATCAGCCGCATCCCGCAGCCCATCGCCCAGGAAGTTGAACCCCAACACAGCGATGATGATAAAAATCACCGGCGTCATGATCCAAGGGTGGCTGCCCAAGGTCTGCAGGTTCTGGGCGTCGTGCATGAGCAGCCCCCAACTGGTCAGGGGCTCCTGGATGCCGAGGCCCAGGAAGCTTAGAAAGGCCTCCGCCAGGATGATCTGCGGGATCATCAGGGTCAGAATGACGATGATGTGGCTCAGGGAATTGGGATAGAGATGCCGGAAGATGATCCGCGTGTGAGAGGCCCCCATCTCCTTGGCTGCCAGGATAAAGTCCGTCTCCCGGAAGGCCATGACCTTGCCGCGCACCTCCCGGGCCAACACGGTCCACGATAGCAGCGCAAAGATGATGGACATCATGATAAAGATAGAGAGCGGGGGCCAGGTGGGTGGGATGACGGCCGAGAGGGCCATCCACATCGGCAACTGGGGGAAGGAATTGACGAACTCGACAAACCGTTGCAGCACCGTGTCGATCACGCCGCCGTAATATCCTGAGACGACGCCCAGAACGGAACCCGCAGCGACGCTGATGAAGGTGCCGAACAGGCTCATAGATAGAGAGATGCGTCCCGCCCGGCAGGCCCGGCTCCACAGGTCCCGCCCGAATTTCTCGGTCCCAAGGAGGTAGACGGTGCCCCCCTCCTCGATGCCGAAAAGGTGGTAGCGGGTCGGTATCAGGCCCAACACCTTCCATTCCCAGCCCTGGACGAAGAACTTGAGCTGGTAGCGCTGGCTTCTTTCCTCGCTCCAAAGTGGTGCAAAAGTCGTGGGGTCGAGTTCAATCGTCTGGAGATAGGTGAAAGGCCGCAGGTGGAACTTGCCCTCGGCATCCACGAAGTGGAGACGTTGGGGGGGGGTAAAGCTGGCTGCCATGTCGAGTTCCACCGGGTCCGTCGGTGAGAAAAAGTCCGAGAAGATCGCCAGAAAGACGAGCATAAGAACCATCAGTCCGCCGACGATGGCAGGCCTGCTTTTTTTGAATCTCTGCCAGACGAGCTGAAAGTAAGTCTCGTGCTGTTCTTCTCCTTCCCCAAACACAGCGGAGGGTATCGGTTGCGTGATCTGATCCGTTTGACTCATTCCTCAACTCCAATCTCTGGATGTCGCTGGTCGGCGAATGGAAACCATCAGCGATCCCCAATCCCTAGTACCCAATCCCTGATACCCACCTAAGCATAGCGGATGCGCGGGTCAAGGACCGCCAGCAGAACGTCCGCCAGGAGGTTGCCTGCCACCAGCATCACGCCGTACATCAGCAGGATACTGCCGGTGATATAGATATCCTGGTTGACGAGGGAATCGTAGTACATAGGGCTGATCGTCGGTATGCTCATGACGATCGCCACCTCGAGCTCCCCCTGCACCATGTAAGGCAGCACCATGCCCTGGTACATGATGATCGGGTGCAGGGCGTTGGGCACGGCGTGTTTGTAGATCACCTTACCCTCGGTCAACCCCTTGGAGCGGGCGGTGGTCACGTACTGGGCGTGCAGCACGTCCAGCAGGTTGCCCCGCATGACGCGCATGTTCCTGGCCACCCCGCCCAGGCCGGCGATAAAGACCACCGGCCAGATGTGCTTGATAAAGTCAACCAGCTTGGGCCAGGACCAGGGGACCAGGACGTATTGCGGGGAGAAGAAGGAGCTGACGTGCTGCTGCCCAAAGGTAAAGACCAGCAGGTAGATGATGACCAGGGCGATCCAGAAGCGGGGAACCGAGGTAAAGATAAAGGCGAAAAGCGCTGCCAGGTTATCGCTCAGGCTATACTGGCGGGGGGCGACGAAGATGCCCACGGCGACGCCGACCAGGGTCGAGGTAGCGTGAGCCAGCACGGCCAGCAGGATCGTGCGGGGCAGACGCTCGGCGATCAGTTCCCCCACGTCCCTGCCGTAGGCCATGGAGTAGCCAAAACTGCCCTCGGTCACGATGCCCTTGATCCAGTTGAGGTACTGGATGGGCATGGGCTTGTCCAGGCCGTATCTCTCCCTATACACATCCGCTGCCGCCTCTGCCTCGGTCACCGACATACCGGCCTGGTTGATCAGGCGCTGTTTGTATACCTGGGCAAAGTCCCCCGGCGGAAGTTGGATGACGATGAAGGACACCAGGCTGATTCCGACGAGCAACACGACCGCCATCAGAAGTCTGCGCAAGATGTAATTGATCATAGGCCGAACCCTCGCGGTTTAGATGGGACCTCCGAGGTCTTGGATCCTCGAGGACCGAGCAGACCTCGGAGGTCTAGAATCATTCAGGTGAGGAGGAGGAGGGGATTCCCCTTCCTCCTCCTACTTGCCAGTCAGGCCCGTGCTATTCGCCGTAGAGCGGGACCTGGTTGGGCCGGATCTGCTCCAACTGATTCTCAGGCGCCGTCCAGAACTGCTCGGGGCTGACGTTGGCCCAGGTCCAGTGATAGAAGAACGGCGTCGAGCCAGCGGGAATGTTGTTGAAGCGCTTGGCCAGGGCCAGCCCGTAGCTGCCGAGGATGACGCCGACGTCGTAGACGTTCTCGGTAAAGATGCGGTTGTATTCGAACATCAGCTCGTTGCGTTTCTCGGCATCCGGCTCCAGCCTGAACTCCTCGACGATGCGCACCAGCTCTTCCTCGAAGGGCTGGAGCTGGCGCGGCTCCTCCCCCTCGCGGTGCCAGCTTGGGCTTTCCTTCGTGAGCGGCGCCAGGGCTGTGGCATACGTAAAGGGCACGGCGTACACCTGGCCGCCCCGGTCTACGTGCCACTCCCACGTGCCGGCCTCGACGTTGTCGCCAGCGACGGTGGGCTTGACCGGGCGGAAGTTGATCTGGATGCCCACGGCACCCATCAACGGCACCAGCGCCTCTGCAGTACTGACCGACTCCGCCTGGTCCTCGTTGGCCATCAGGGCGATCACCAGGTCCTGGCCGGCCAGCGGCCCCTCGGTCCAGTTCAGGATGCCGTTGCCGTCGGTGTCCTCAAAGCCCACCTCGGCCAGCAGCTTGCGCGAGGTATCGGGACTGTACGGATAGTAGGCGACGGAGGCCCGGTCGTACTCGGCCGCGCCGGGGTAGAGGCCGCCCGGCCAGCCGCGCAGGAAGGGGCCGCGTATGATCGCCTGGGCGATGCCATCGCGGTCAATGGCCTGGCTCACGGCGCGGCGGAAGGTCACATTGCGGAACAGCTTGCGCAGCTCGGCGTCCCGCTCGTTCTCCACGCCCAGCGAGGCCGACTGGTTGATGTGTAGCGAGAAGGTGAGCATCTCGGGGCCCCACGTGACGAAAAAGTGGGCATCCGGTTCGGCGGCCCGCTTCAGTGTCTCGTTGAAGGTGCTGGGGTTCTCCAGGTTGCTGTGGTCCCCTGAGCCCGCCAGCGTGCTCAACGTGCGGCCCACGCCGGTGGAGCCCTTCTCGAACATCACCTCGTCCAGGTAGGGCAACTGGTTCCCCGCCTCGTCCACCTTCCAGTAGTAGGGGTTGCGGCGCAGGACCATGAGCTCGTCGGTCTTGTACTCGACCGCGATCCAGGGGCCCATGCCGACGTTGGGCAGCTTGTCCGGCGGCCAGGCCTTCTCAAAGGCGACGTAGTCGTTGTCGGAAAAGGCGGGGTGGAGCGGCTCCCAGATGTGCTTCGGCCACACCGAGAAGTTGTACTCGGTCATGTTGAACAGCATCTGGACGGGGAAGGGCACCGGGAAGGTCCACTTGACGGTATAGTCGTCCACCTTCTCCAGGGTGACGTCCTCGCCGCCGATCTGCCAGGTGGTGCGGGAGGTGGCAGAGTTGACGTTGGGGTCCAGGATAAAGTACTCCCAGGTGAACATGACGTCGTCGGCGCTGAAGGGCTGCCCGTCGGACCACTTGGCCCCTTCGATCAGGTGCATGGTGAGCTCGTAACCGTCGTCCGACCACTCGTAACCCTTGGCCAGGTTGGGCCACGGCTCGACCTTGTTGGCCCGGAATAGAGGGCCGACTATCAGCAGCGCTTCCTCGTAGATGATGTTGATGCCGAACCAACCCTGGGTCTGGCCGGCGCCCAGGTTCCAGCCCTCGGTGGGGCAGGCGGAAAAGTCGCGCCACACGTCGCCGTATACCCCGATCCCGGTCGACATGCCGGACGCCAGCATGACCTGCGGCTCCTTGGGCAGCCGCTCCTCGACTGGCGGCAGCGTCCCGTTGGCCACGAGCGCGTCCATCCACGCAGCCTGATGATACTCGGGCAGCGCCTTGTAGGTCATAACCTCATCGAGGTCGAAGCGCACGGCCTCGGGGCCGGTGCCTATAGGTACGCCCTCGGGATAGGGGATCGCTCCCACCACCTCGACGAGCTTCTCCACCTCAACCTCGACGGTCTCCTTGACCTCCTGCACAACCTCGACGGTCTCTTTGACCACGACGGTCTGAACGATCGTCCGGGGCTGGCATTGGGTCGCCAGCAGCGAGAGGCCCGCCAGCACTGAAAGCAACACGAACGTGACTCTCTTGGAAAGCATTCTACTCCTCCTGTTCTGATTATGTGTTCCAGAAACTGATCATGCGGAGCGATTCCTGTCCTTCGCTCCTCAAACCTGCGCGCATCAGCGCTCTAGCTACCCTCCTTCACCACCTCCTTTCTGGAACTGACCAATGTCCATCCCTCTCCAGTCTTCAGTGGGAGGACGCGACTAGACCCAGCAGGCCACCTGATGGCCTGGCTCAACCTGTTGCAGGGCAGGCTCCTTTTCCATACAGATGCTCTTGGCACTCGAGCACCTTGGCGCAAACGCGCAGCCCTGGATCTCCCCGGTGGGTGTGGGCACCATCCCTTCGATAGGCACCAGCACCTTTCCCCCCTTCCTGCCAAACACCGGAACCGAGTTCAGAAGCCCAATGGTATAGGGATGGAGGGGGTTGTGAAATACCGTCCGCACATCGGCATATTCGACGATCTTTCCCAGGTACATCACCGCCACGTAGTCGGCCATCTGGGAGACTACGCCCAGGTTGTGTGTGATCAATATGATGGCGGAGTCAAAGTCACTCTGGAGTTCGCGCATCAGGTCCAGGATCTGGGCCTGGACTGTCACGTCCAGGGCCGTGGTAGGCTCGTCCGCGATCAGAATCGCAGGATTACAGGACAGGGCCATGGCGATCATCACTCGCTGCCGCATGCCACCGCTCAGTTGGTGGGGATACTCGTGGAGCCGTTGCTCAGGGTCGCTGATGTGGACCTTGTACAGCATCTCCAGCGCCCGGCTCATCGCCTCCCTGTGACTGACGCCCTGGTGCAACTGTACCGACTCCGCGATCTGTCCCCCAATGGTGTACAGGGGGTTGAGCGAGGTCATTGGCTCCTGAAATACCATGGCAATCTGGCCGCCGCGGATGCTCCGTATCTCCGAGCCGCGGGGATCGAGGCCGGCGATATCTACCACAGTCCTACCCCCGTTTCTATAGAAAAGGACGTGACCCTCGGCGATCTTGCCCGGCGGGGATTGGATGAGCTGCATAATCGAGAGGGCGGTGACGCTCTTGCCGCAACCGCTCTCACCAACCAGGCCCAGGGTGGTATTGCGATCTAGCTCAAGATCGACCCCATCCACAGCCCGCACCGTGCCACTGTCAAGAAAGAAGTAAGTCTTCAGATTCTTGATCTCCAGGATTGTATTCACATCTGGGTAGGGTGTTTCTGTCATGGCTGTTCGCAAATCCCTCAGAATTGTAAAGGCCAGAACGCTTACCTTTTAGTGCATGGGCACCGACTTGCTCCGAGCGCCGCACGAGCACCGGATGACCAATTCAGTCTCCAGGTGAACCGGGGCCGATGGTGCCGGCAGGCCGTCGATCAGGTCAATCAGTAGCCCGGCCCCCCTGGATCCTACTTCGTAGAATGGGTGGTGAACGGTGGTCAGTGGTGGGGCGAAATATGCCGCCAGGGGGATATCGTCGAAGCCGACGACGGCGACGTCTTGGGGCACCTGCAACCCGCTCTTACGCAGAGCCTGCAGTGCGCCCAGCGCCATACGATCGTTCTGGGCGAAAAGGGCCGTGAAACCCGGGCTGCGGTCGAGCAACTCCAGGACCGCGCGATAACCGCTGGCACTGGACCAGTCTCCAACTGCCACCCAACAGTCCTCGGGCACGACCCCGGCTTGCCGGAGTGCCTCTACGTAGCCAAGCCGGCGCTCCTGGCTCTCGTACATCTCCTGGGGCCCAGTGATGTGCGCGATGCGACGATGGCCCAGGCGTAGCAGGTGCTCCGTCGCCCAACGTGCGGCCTGAGAGTTGGCAATGCCAACCTTCACGACGTTCTCGCGGTCCTGTGCGTAGCCGATGGTCACGACAGGCAGGTCACGAGGGATGTCGTCGAAGATAAGGTAGCTGTCGCAGTCGGCGCCGTGGTATATAATGAACAGGCCCTCGGCCTGGTGCTGACTCAGAAGCCGGGAATGGAGCGGCTCGCCGGTGAGACTACGCTCTGCACCGCTGATGAACATCAGGTAGCCGTGCTCACGGGCTGCGGTCTCCGCACCCTCGAGGATGCGAGCGTGGGTATAATCGCTGAGATCGGCGGTGAGTATGCCAAGAAGGTAGGTACGTCGAGAAGCCAGACTACGGGCACTGGCATTCGGCCGGTAATCCAGTGCCTTGATCGCCGCCAACACACGCGCACGCGTCTCCCTGGCAACCACGCCTCTGTCGTTCAGCACACGCGACACCGTCTGGCGTGAGATACCTGCCCGGGCGGCTACATCCTCAATCGTAGTCTTTTTTCTATTCATGATACCCCGGGGAAGTTGTGGGGTAACGGCACCATCCAGGAGCTTTCCCATTTGGCCGCTATGAATGTTCACAGCTCCGAAGCGGTTTGTGTGAGCGCTCACTATGAGCAACCATATTATAGCGGATGACATAGATGTTGTCAAGCGCTGTGTTAAACTAAAAGGTGTCGCAAGCAATGACGAGAACTCAACCTCGACCTCCTTGCCGCGCCCGTGAGGTGGAACTCTTCCCAGCCCGGCATACCCGACGAGCTGCTTGTCAGTCGAAAAGCGGGTGATACGGGCTTCTCAGCATTTTCTCAGCATTCGCACAGCTACCTTTCAGGTGCTGCGTCTACAATGTGGTATAATCTGAGGTGATGAATTAGAAACCCGGTTTTGCCGCTTCGCTCACCGAAAAACCGGGTTTCTCAAGATTGGGTTTCTCCGAAGGGAACGGACGATGGCGACCGTACTTGTGGTGGATGACGACGAAAAGCTGCTCAAGATGCTGCGTCGCACCCTGGTTTACGAGGGCTTTGACGTCGCGACCGCCACCGACGGGCGTGAGGCGCTTTCGCAAGTGGAAGCACACCAACCGGACGTCATCGTACTGGACTGGCTCATGCCTGGATTGGATGGCCTCGGGGTGATAGACCGCCTGCGGGCGGCACACGACGAGACGATGGTGCTGATGCTCACGGCCCGCGATGCCATCGAGGACCGCGTGGAAGGACTGGAGAGCGGGGCCGACGATTACCTGATCAAGCCCTTCGCTCCCGCCGAACTGCTGGCGCGCGTACGTGCCCTGTTGCGGAGGTCGGCGGCGGCGAGCGCCGCTGCGCTGCAAGAACAGCCGCTGGCCTACGCCGGCCTCTTGCTCGACCCGCTGACCCGCCAGGTGCAGCGCGGCGAGCGGCCATTCGAACTCACGCCGACCGAGTTCGATCTCCTTCACTACCTGATGCGCCACCCCCGCCAGGTGCTGTCACGGCAGCAGATTCTGGAAGAGGTGTGGGGGTACGACTTTGGCGGCGACGACAACGTGCTGGAGGTATACGTCGGCTATCTCCGCAAGAAGACGGAACAGGGGGGCGAAGCGAGGCTGATCCAGACAGTCCGTGGCGTCGGTTACGTCCTACGCGAGGAATAGGGGGGGTACATCTCTTAGATTCCTCGCTTCGCTCCGGGTGTACCCACCCGCAATGACAGACTTGTGAGTACATCCCAATGTCTATTCGTCTGCGCCTGACACTGCTATACACGACCATCCTGGCTCTGACCCTGGCCAGCCTGGGTGGGATACTTTACAGCACCCAGTGCCAGTCTATGAGCGGGGGCGAGGAACGGCTGCTGGCTGACCTGGCGCGACGTGTCGTCGAGCATCGCCAACCTGGTGGTGAGTTCGGAGAACCTGCATTTCCTCCCTTACCACCGCAGGACGAGGTGGGCGACTTCGGCCGCCCGTCTGTCCCCAACCGCAGGTTCGGCTTCCCGGCCACGTACATGCAACTGATCAACCTGGAGGGACAGGTACTCTCGCGTTCGGAGAACCTCCAGGAGGTGACCCTGCCTCTCAGCCGTGCCGGGCTTCAGGCGGTGCGGGGTGGGGAATCGTGGGTGGAGACGGCCTCCATCGAGGATGAACGGCTGATGGTCTATAGCGCCCCCGTCGTAATTGGAGGCCGTGTCACCGAGGTTGTGCAGGTTGCGCACTCCATCGCCGGGCAAGATCAGTATCTGGGCACGCTGGGGAGAAACCTGCTCGTCGGCAGTGGGATCGCGCTCGTGATCGCGTTTGGCTCGGGGTGGATCCTGTCTGGGGTGGTGTTGCGCCCCATCCATCGCATCACACAGACGGCACGGGCCATCGGCACTGAACGGGATTTCGGCCACCGCGTTGATTACAGCGGTCCCAACGACGAGATTGGCCAGTTGGCGACCACCTTCAACGCCATGCTGACAGAACTGCAAGCCGCCTACCAGCAGGTCGAGCAGGCGCTGCAGCAACAGCGCAAGTTCGTGGCCGACGTGTCTCACGAACTACGCACCCCCCTGACCACGCTGCGGGGCAACCTGGCGCTGTTACGCCGCAAGCCATCCATCAGCGACGAGGACCGGGCAGACATTCTCGATGACATGGCCGACGAGAGCGACCGGCTGATCCGCCTGGTGAACGACCTGCTGGCACTGGCGCACGCAGAGTCGGGCCGCCTGCTGCGCAGCGACGTCGTCCGCGTCAGGCCGCTCGTCGAAGACGTGTGCCGGCAGGGCCGGCTGCTCGATCCGGAGAGGGTGATCACCTGCACTTTGAGCGAGGCGGCCGTCATCGGTGACCAGGATGCGCTCAGGCAGGTACTGTTGATCCTGGTGGACAATGCGCTCAAACACACCGCAGGACCGGCCACGGTGACTGCCGAAGCCGCCGGCGAACACGTCACGATTAGCGTCCGCGACACCGGCCCCGGCCTTGAGCCGGAGGTGCTGGGACACATGTTCGAGCGCTTCTATCGTGGGGAGAGCGGTTCGGCTGAGTGGGAGATTCCTCACTCCGTTCGGAATGACGACAGGGAGAGACCGGGCATCGGACTGGGGCTGGCCATCGCCAAGGCGCTGGTGGAGGCCCAGGGAGGCACGATCGCCGTCGAAAGCCAGGCGGAGCAGGGCAGCGTTTTCACCGTGACCTTAGCCCGGGCAACCCATCCATAGGTGAGGAGAGACCGATCCTAGCCTGTCACCACCTCCGCGCCGTTCGTCGCCGCGCAGACGTACACGTTTGGTGCAGTTCCCGTGGTCGCCTGGTAGCAGTCAGCCACAGTCGTGGCGAAGGCGTGAGCAGCATCCACCCGGACCAGGGCCACGGCACACCCGCCAAACCCGGCCCCCGTCATACGTGCCCCGTAGCAGGACTCTTGCTGGCGGGCGCACGCGACCATCGTGTTCAGTCCATCGCTCGACACCTCGAAATCGTCCCGCAGGCTGGCGTGGCTGGCATCCATCAGTTGGCCCAGCGTGACGGCGTCGCCCTTGCGCATAGCGGCGACGGCCTCCAACGTGCGGGCGTTCTCTGTCACGACGTGGCGCGCGCGGCGGCGGGTCACGTCGTCCAGCCGCCCGGCCTGGGCCTGGAAGTGGGCCAGGTCTACGTCGCGCAGCGCCGGGACGCCGAAGGTGCGCGCGGCGGCTTCGCACTGCGCGCGGCGCTCGTTGTAGGCCGAATCCACCAGCCCCCGGCGGGTGGCCGTGTCCAGCACGACGACGGCCGTCCCCGGCGGCAGCGGCACGGACTGCGTCTCCAACGAGCGGCAGTCAATCAACAAGGCATGGCCGGCCAGCCCGGCCGCCGAGATTGTCTGGTCCATGATGCCGCAGTTGACGCCGACCCACTTGTTCTCCGCGCGCTGCCCCAGTTTCGCCATCGCCGTCGCCTCCCACGGCAGCCCCGACACGGCGGCAAAGACGCGAGCGGTGGCCATCTCCAGCGCCGCCGACGAGGAGAGACCGGCGCCGATCGGCACGTCGCCCGCCAGCACCCCCTCCCAGCTCTGCAACGTGTGGCCCGCTTCCTGCAAGGCCCAGGCCACCCCCTTCAGGTACTCTGCCCAACCTTTGCCACGGGTGAGGCCGGCCAGCGGGAACTCTGCCACCTGGTCAAAGTCGAGCGAGTGGCATACGACGCGCCGGTCGCTGCGCGGCCGCAGCGCGATCCACACCGCGCGGTCAATCGCCATCGGCAGCACGAAGCCGTCGTTGTAGTCGGTGTGCTCGCCGATCAGGTTCACCCGCCCCGGCGCGCGCACGACGAAAGTGGGCGCTGCGCCGAAGCGGCGTGCAAACTCCTGGGTGACTCGATCTTGAAGGGACATGCCTCCTCCTCCAGCAATGGTGGTCAGAGCGTCACTTCGTGGCCATCAGTTGCAGAGCGGTAGATCGCCTCGATGAGCCGCAGAATCTGTAAGCCTTCCTCCACCCTAGGCGAGAGCGCCTGCTCCTGGCGGATGGCCCGCACAAACTCGCCCGTAACGGTCTGCTCGCTTTCCCCTTCCGTCTGGAGATGGACCTCGGCGCGCGCCCCCTGGACGTCGGCATAAAGCCGCAACGTATCCTCGCGGGTGTAGTTGAGGACGTTCATCTCTGCGCCACCTTCGTCGCCCCACAACTGGACGAAAAAGCGATCGCCCTCTTGGATGTACCCGGCCCAACTGACCTCCAGTGCAAGCGTGGCGCCGGTCTCCAGGCGCATGAAGGCGGTGACGAGATCCTCCACGTCGAAGGTGGTGATACTCCCCTGGAAGCGTGTACCTGAGAACAGGCCCCGGCCGCGGGGGCCCAATGCGGCATACGTGGCGGCGCTGACGGAAAGGACGCGCGGGCTGCCCATGAACCACAGCGCCAGGTCGAGCATGTGCACGCCCAGGTCAATCAGGCAGCCGCCGCCTGAGCGCGCCTTGTCGATGAACCAGCCTTCAGCGCCGACGGGGATGCCCTGGTGGCGCAGCCACCCCGTGCGGGCGAAGTAAATCTTGCCCAAACTTCCGGCCTCGACGTGGCGCTTGAGGACGAGGCTATCGTTGCGGAAGCGGTAGTTGAAGGCCACCATCAGCACGCGGCCGGTGCGTGCAGCGGCCTCCGCCATGGCCTCTCCCTCCACGACAGTGGTTGCCAGGGGCTTTTCTACCAGCACGTGCTTCCCGGCCTCCAGCGCGGCGATCGTCACCGGCGCGTGCAGGTGGTTGGGCACACAGACGCTCACCCCATCAATGTCGGGTTGGGCGATCAGTTCGGTGTAGTCGCGGTAGATGCGCGGGATGTTGTGCTGCCCGGCAATCTCACGGCAGCGGTCCTGGTCGAGCCCGGCCAGCGCCACCAATTCTACGTCAGCCAGTGGGCCTGGGCGGCCAGCATCTCGCTCACCATGGCGCGAATCTGGGGCAGCGTGCACACGGCGGCGGTCAGCGGGTCGAGCATCACAGCGTGATACACCGCATCCGTATCGCCGGTCAGCGCCGCCTCGACGATCAGTTCCTGGACGTTGACGTTGGTGCGGTTGAGCGCGGCCAGTTGGGTCGGTAATGCGCCAATGGTCGTGGGCTGGATGCCGTTGCTATCCACCAGGCATGGCACCTCGACGCAGCATCCTTGAGGCAGGTTGTCAATCAGCCCCCAGTTGGGCACATTGCCGTTGATGCGCGCGGGCCGGTTCGTCTCCATCGCTTCGACGATGTAGGAACCGTACTCGTGCGTGCGGCGGGTCGGCAGGTCGCCGATCCCGGCGAGCAATTCCTGGTATTCCTTCTGCGCCTCTGTCAACCGGCTGACGCAGTAGCGCAGGTAACCGCCCGTGCGGCCAAAGTCAAACCAGTGGTTGGCCGGGTCCTTGAAACGCGGCACCAGGTCCTCGTTCACCATCCGCGCGTTCTTGCGGAAGTAGGGCACGTACTCACTGGCGTGGCCGCTCGACTCGGTGACAAAGTAGCCAAAATACTTCATCAGTTCGATGCGCACCGGCTCCTGGGCGTAGACCTCGGGCCGCCCGATGGCTTCCCAGAGCAGCGGGTAGAGGTCCTCGTCGCCGCGCCGAAATTCCAGGAACCAGGACTGATGGTTGATACCGGCACACAGGAAGGCCACTTCTTCGTAGGACACGCCGATCCAGGCGGCCAGCATCTCGCTGGTGCCCTGGACGCTGTGGCACAGGCCCACGCAGGGGCGTCCCGTCGCCACGTCCACCGCCCAGCAGTTGGCCGCCATCGGGTTGACGTAGTTGATCAGCAGCGCGTCCGGCGCGAGGTCGTCCAAGTCGCGACACAGGTCAATCAGCACTGGAATGGTGCGCAGCGCCCGAAAGACGCCGCCCGGCCCCAGCGTGTCGCCCACGCATTGCTCCACGCCGTAGCGCTGGGGAAATTCGATGTCCAAAGCGTACGCATCCAGCCCACCTTGCTGGAAGGTAGTGATGACGTAGTCGGCGTCCTGCACGGCTTCCCGCCGCTCGGTCGTGGCTACGACCTGGGCCTTGAGCCCCCGTTGATCCACGAGCGCCTGCACCAGGTCACGGGCCTGGGCCAGCCGCGCAGGGTCAATGTCCATCAAAGCGATGGTGCTCTCCTGCAAGACGGGCGTCAGCAGGATATCGCTGCACAGGTTGCGGGTGAAGACAACGCTGCCGGCACCTATGAGTGTAATCTTGGGCATCCACAAACTCCTTTCTCGACAAGAGAACCTGTTTATTCATCTACGAGCGGCAGACTCCAGGCTGCAACGGACAGTTCTCAGGCTACACCTTTCAGTATTGAAAGACCATGCCCTCCTTAAGGCAATCAAATCCCGCCGGCCACCTGGTGGCATCGTTGTACCACGCCCCGCGGAGGCGAGCCCCGCTTAGTTGGGTCTCACGCAGGTCAGCCCGGCGTAAGTCGGCTCCCTCCAGGATGGCCCCGCGCAGATCAGCTCCAACCAGAAGGGTCTCATAAAGACTGGCCTCGTGCAGGTCAGCCTCCCGCAGGTCGGCCTCACGCAAGTTGGACTCGCGCAGGCTGGCTCCGGCCAAGTCGGCCCCCGCCAGGTTGGTCCTGCGCAAGTTGGCCGCGCTCATATCGGTTTCAAACAAACTGGCTGCGCTCAGATCGGCCCCTTCCAGATCGGCCCGGCGCAGGTCGGCGTTGCCCAGGTCGGCTCGATACATATTGGCATCCCAAAGCCTGGCCTCGATGAGCCTGGCTCGGCGCAGGTCAGCCCGACCCAGGTCGGCGTTGCTCAGGTCGGCCCGGATCAGTTGAGCGCCGCGCAACTCCGCCTCGCTCAGGATGGCCCCACTGAAGTCAACCCGGTTCAGATCGGCCCCGCTCAGGTTCGCCCGGCTCAGATCCAACCCGCTGCAATCCGGGGGGCATTCCGGAGGTAAGCGCTGCTGGACGAAGACAGAGCAAGTAGTCTTCCCCCGATTGTCGTAGGTGCAGACGAAATCGAGCGAGCTCAGACGGCCCAAAACATAGGCTACTGATGCTACGATGGCTAGCGAGGCCAGGAGAACCAAGGCAGTGAAAATTCGCTTCCTACAGCCCGGCCGCTCCCTGACATTCCGCCAACTGAAACGGGGGTCAGCGATCGAACGGTAGATTTCCGCTCTCTGTTGCTCGGCCTGTGCCTCCGCCCAACTGTGCCTATCGCTCAACTCCTCCAGCTCTTCCGTATTCATCCTTCGTGTCAGCCCTTGTTACAAAGTATCGAACAGAAGTCAAACTCGATCAACACGACCATTAACCCTGGCCCCCACCAGATGCTCCACAAAGTCAGAGCCCGCCGAAGCGGGCTAACTGGTGGGCAACGCATCGCCCTGCGTTCTCAGCCGGACAATCAATTGCCGTGCAATCTAGCTTCCGATAGAGATTCGCTCCGCCCATCCTCCGAACACAGGGACAGGCTTCATCTTTGCCCGCAAGGCATAGGTCATACCGACGACCCAGGTTGCGACCAGGAACATGTAGACTAGCAGGACCAGAGCAAACAGAGCGGCGGCAATAGCAGGGCCCACCAAAGGAACCCAAACGAGAAGCCAGGCGACGACTGCCCAGACCACCGGTGCAGCTACGGCGGTGACGGCAAGTATCATGGACTGCTTTGCGTGGTAGACAGCGAACTTGTCTTCCCTCTGGAAGAGAAACACATACAACCAGCCAAAGATGGGCACCAGATAGGCAATAAGAGCAATGTGTCGTTTCGGTGCGTTCACGTTCATCCTCCAATCCCCTGTAGGTGCAACTCGCCAGCAAAGTGGCAACTGGCGTAGTGACCCGGCTCGACCTCGACCAGCTTCGGCTCCTCCTGGCTACACACGTCCTTGGCATAGCGGCATCGGGGATGGAACACGCAGCCTGGAGGCGGATTCGCGGGGCTGGGAACATCGCCCTCCAAGAGAATCCGGTCGAGGTGAATGTCCGGATCGGCTGGCGGGACGGCGGAGATTAGGGCCTCGGCGTATGGATGCAGGGGATGTCTGAGCAACTCCTCCGTCTGCGCCATCTCGACGAGCTTGCCGACGTACATCACGGCAATACGGTCGGACACGTGCTCTACCACGGACAGGTCGTGGGCGATGAAGAGCAAAGTGAGGCCCAGCTTTTCCTGCAACTCCTGCAAGAGGTTTAGCACCTGGGCCTGGATGGATACGTCCAGGGCGGATACCGGCTCGTCCGCGATAATCAGGCGGGGACTGAGCGAGAGGGTGCGCGCCAGGCCGATTCTCTGCCGCTGCCCGCCGGAGAATTCGTGAGGGTAGCGACGCATGTAGGCTGGGTCAAGCCCTACCGCTTTCATCAGCTCCGCTACCCGGTCCTCCATTGCTTTCCCTTTGGCGACCCCGTGGATGATGAGCGGTTCGCCAATAATGTCTTTGACCGTCAACCTCGGATTGAGGGAGCTATAGGGATCCTGGAAGATCATACGCATCTCCCGCCGCAGCGGCTTCATCACCCTCTGGCTAATGCGAGATATCTCCACCTGTTCACCGTTCTGCTTACGGTACCAGATCTCTCCGGCGGTGGGATCGTATAGGCGGAGGATCGCGCGGCCCGTCGTGGTCTTGCCACAGCCACTTTCGCCTACCAGGCCCAGGACCTCGTTCTCGCGGATGAAAAAGCTCACCCCGTCCACAGCCTTGACGTGGCCGACCACTCGTTGAAAGAAACCTCTGTGGATCGGGAAGTATTGCTTAAGCCCCTTGACCTCGAGGATGATGTCGTTCTTGGATTCCATTTGTTGTCCTCTTCTACAGCATTCATTCCGGCGAATAGGAGGCATCCAGCACGATGGTCTCATGCTCCATCACGATGTCCGGATCATCCCATCCCTTCCACTCCATCAACTGCTGGAAGGCCCTCCTGAAGATGAGGCGCACCTCTACAGTGGCTGGTCCGGCGGCGGGCGCCGCAAACGTGTACTGGCTGACGTCCGTCTCAAAAGCCGCCAGGCGCGTATCCTCCACGAGACGGATATCCCGCCAGTAGGCACCCGTCGGCGATTCCCCCGTCCACTCGTCCTCCAAGATCTTGGCGTAGTATCGCCCCGGCTGGTCGGCGTAGTCACCGGTCCAGTCGGGCAGCACCGGACCGGCGCGCAACGACAAGCTGCTACCGTCGGCGCCGGTGGCCTGCACCACCAAGATCATGTGGCGCAGCGGCACGCCGGTCGGGACGTGATGGCCCGTCTTGTCGTTGGTGATGCTCACTCCCACCAGCACTGCGTCGCCCTCCAGGCGGGCGGTAGTGGTCATCGTGACCGAGTTCTGTAGCAGCGCCTCATCCTTCGCCCCGGGCATCAGGTGGTTGTGAAGGGGATAACGGGGCCGCAGCCCGCCCTGCTCGGGGTAGACGAAATAATCATAGTCCGCTACGGGCATGTGGCAATCCTGGCACGTCTGGCCCGTCTCCGGGTCGCTGTAGGGGCTCTCCAGCCACTCGCCGAAGGAGTTATAGATCACGACACCTCCGGCGACGTCATACTTGCCCACGACGCCCCCAAAGATGCCATAGTGGCACGGCGCACAAAAGGCGCTCTCCTCCTCCAGTGGCAGATAAGTCACTCGCCGGGTGACGTCATCAAGAGTGCCGAAGAAGAGCTGCTGCCCCTCCTCGGGACGATACAATCGCATGGAGGAGATGCCCGGTCTGGCGGGATAAGGCAACCCCGTGGCTGGATCCAGGATCACGTCCCCGATCTTGTGGCAGAAATCGCAGCCTACCCCGTCCGCAGCGTCGCCGGTGAGATCGGCGGGGCTGATGCCGTCAGGTACCACACCCGACAGCGAAGCCGTCACCTCCATGTGACAGCCTGACCAGCCACACGTGTTGCTTGGCTCCAACGAGGACGCCAGCGGAGTGTGGCAGGCGGCGCAGTTGCCTGCGCGATCGGGGAAGTCAATCTTGTAGCCGGGGCCGTAGTACGGCTGGGCCGGATCGGGAGGCTGGGGGACGCCGCCGGTGTACCGGGTAAGCGGGCTTTGGTTGCCACGTACGTCTGTGCCCTCGTACATGGTCAGAAAACGGGGGTTGACGGCCGATTGGCCGTGGGCATCGGCCTTCCACTCGGCATAGGTCGGGTGGCATGGAGCGCAACTGGCGGAGCCCTCGATCCCCTCAAACGAGAACCACTCGTAATCCAGGTTGTCGGTGGTGTAGTGAGGTTTGAGCGTGATGGTGATAGGCACCAGGCCGGGGGTGGAATCGGCCCACCCGATGTAATACCCTGGAGCCCAGGCGGTCACCGAGAGCGGCTCCGTCATCGTCAGGTCAGCCAGGGTAAAGGAGCCATCGGCGGCTGTAGTTGTCTCGTTTTCGGTGAGCCGCACGCGAACAGCAGCACCGGCCAGCGGTCCCTCGGCGTCGAGTACCACGCCGGATATGACGCCTGGGGGGAGTATCGGCTCTGGCGCAGGTGTTGGAGGCTCCGGCGCAGGTGCCATCGCCTCCGATGTAGGTCTTGTAGTAGGCTGGACAGCGACCGGCTCTGGAGACGGCGCATAAGTCGGTTCGAGGGACGATAGGACTGCACTGGTGCACCCGATGACGAACACGATCCCACCGACCACAGCTATCGGCAACAACCCGCGTAGACAACGCGGCCAACCCTGGCCCTGTTTCATAGTGACACCTTCCTTGTGCATCACGTTTCACGCTTCACGTATCACGCTTCTCTACCGCATAATCGCATACGGATCAGCCGCATCCCGCAGCCCATCGCCCAGGAAGTTGAACCCCAACACAGCGATGATGATAAAAATCACCGGCGTCATGATCCAAGGGTGGCTGCCCAAGGTCTGCAGGTTCTGGGCGTCGTGCATGAGCAGCCCCCAACTGGTCAGGGGCTCCTGGATGCCGAGGCCCAGGAAGCTTAGAAAGGCCTCCGCCAGGATGATCTGCGGGATCATCAGGGTCAGAATGACGATGATGTGGCTCAGGGAATTGGGATAGAGATGCCGGAAGATGATCCGCGTGTGAGAGGCCCCCATCTCCTTGGCTGCCAGGATAAAGTCCGTCTCCCGGAAGGCCATGACCTTGCCGCGCACCTCCCGGGCCAACACGGTCCACGATAGCAGCGCAAAGATGATGGACATCATGATAAAGATAGAGAGCGGGGGCCAGGTGGGTGGGATGACGGCCGAGAGGGCCATCCACATCGGCAACTGGGGGAAGGAATTGACGAACTCGACAAACCGTTGCAGCACCGTGTCGATCACGCCGCCGTAATATCCTGAGACGACGCCCAGAACGGAACCCGCAGCGACGCTGATGAAGGTGCCGAACAGGCTCATAGATAGAGAGATGCGTCCCGCCCGGCAGGCCCGGCTCCACAGGTCCCGCCCGAATTTCTCGGTCCCAAGGAGGTAGACGGTGCCCCCCTCCTCGATGCCGAAAAGGTGGTAGCGGGTCGGTATCAGGCCCAACACCTTCCATTCCCAGCCCTGGACGAAGAACTTGAGCTGGTAGCGCTGGCTTCTTTCCTCGCTCCAAAGTGGTGCAAAAGTCGTGGGGTCGAGTTCAATCGTCTGGAGATAGGTGAAAGGCCGCAGGTGGAACTTGCCCTCGGCATCCACGAAGTGGAGACGTTGGGGGGGGGTAAAGCTGGCTGCCATGTCGAGTTCCACCGGGTCCGTCGGTGAGAAAAAGTCCGAGAAGATCGCCAGAAAGACGAGCATAAGAACCATCAGTCCGCCGACGATGGCAGGCCTGCTTTTTTTGAATCTCTGCCAGACGAGCTGAAAGTAAGTCTCGTGCTGTTCTTCTCCTTCCCCAAACACAGCGGAGGGTATCGGTTGCGTGATCTGATCCGTTTGACTCATTCCTCAACTCCAATCTCTGGATGTCGCTGGTCGGCGAATGGAAACCATCAGCGATCCCCAATCCCTAGTACCCAATCCCTGATACCCACCTAAGCATAGCGGATGCGCGGGTCAAGGACCGCCAGCAGAACGTCCGCCAGGAGGTTGCCTGCCACCAGCATCACGCCGTACATCAGCAGGATACTGCCGGTGATATAGATATCCTGGTTGACGAGGGAATCGTAGTACATAGGGCTGATCGTCGGTATGCTCATGACGATCGCCACCTCGAGCTCCCCCTGCACCATGTAAGGCAGCACCATGCCCTGGTACATGATGATCGGGTGCAGGGCGTTGGGCACGGCGTGTTTGTAGATCACCTTACCCTCGGTCAACCCCTTGGAGCGGGCGGTGGTCACGTACTGGGCGTGCAGCACGTCCAGCAGGTTGCCCCGCATGACGCGCATGTTCCTGGCCACCCCGCCCAGGCCGGCGATAAAGACCACCGGCCAGATGTGCTTGATAAAGTCAACCAGCTTGGGCCAGGACCAGGGGACCAGGACGTATTGCGGGGAGAAGAAGGAGCTGACGTGCTGCTGCCCAAAGGTAAAGACCAGCAGGTAGATGATGACCAGGGCGATCCAGAAGCGGGGAACCGAGGTAAAGATAAAGGCGAAAAGCGCTGCCAGGTTATCGCTCAGGCTATACTGGCGGGGGGCGACGAAGATGCCCACGGCGACGCCGACCAGGGTCGAGGTAGCGTGAGCCAGCACGGCCAGCAGGATCGTGCGGGGCAGACGCTCGGCGATCAGTTCCCCCACGTCCCTGCCGTAGGCCATGGAGTAGCCAAAACTGCCCTCGGTCACGATGCCCTTGATCCAGTTGAGGTACTGGATGGGCATGGGCTTGTCCAGGCCGTATCTCTCCCTATACACATCCGCTGCCGCCTCTGCCTCGGTCACCGACATACCGGCCTGGTTGATCAGGCGCTGTTTGTATACCTGGGCAAAGTCCCCCGGCGGAAGTTGGATGACGATGAAGGACACCAGGCTGATTCCGACGAGCAACACGACCGCCATCAGAAGTCTGCGCAAGATGTAATTGATCATAGGCCGAACCCTCGCGGTTTAGATGAGACCTCCGGGGTCTTGGATCCTCGAGGGCCGAGCAGACCTCGGAGGTCTAGAATCATGTAGATGAGTAGGAGGAGGGGATTCCCCTTCCTCCTCCTACTTGCCAGTCAGGCCCGTACTATTCGCCGTAGAGCGGGACC
>Ga0307377_10000464_pt1 | contig 53696 bp, 46 predicted proteins | sample TR3MG_FD_202535 | JGI IMG/M metagenome (GOLD analysis project Ga0307377, IMG submission 202535) | Soil microbial communities from Risofladan, Vaasa, Finland - TR-3 | ecosystem: Environmental > Terrestrial > Soil > Coastal area > Acid sulfate soil | place: Finland: Risofladan, Vaasa | collected... | reverse complement strand
TACCGCTCAACGCTCGCAGCCCCCGTCCCGGGGGCGTCTGTGGCACCGGATGTTCCGACATACCGCTCAACGCTCGCAGCCCCCGTCCCGGGGGCGTCTGTGGCACCGGATGTTCCGACATACCGCTCAACGCTCGCAGCCCCCGTCCCGGGGGCGTCTGTTGCACGGGATGTTCCGGCATACCGCTCGACGCTCGCAGCCCCCGTCCCGGGGGCGTCTGTGGCACCGGATGTTCCGACATACCGCTATAATTCCTTCTCGTACACGCGGTAGGTACGGTACACCTGTCCACCCAGCATCTCGGCCGTGCGGCGCATCATCATGTTGTTCTCCAGGATCCAGGAGATCTCAGCCCGCCGGTAGCGGGGCAGCGCCGCCTCGGCCATCTTCATAAAGAGCACTCCTTCCACCCCGCGTCCCCGGTACTGTTCCAATACCCCGCCGGCGAAACCGCGGATCGTGTCCACGCGATGGCGCACCTTCCAATGCCAGAGCAGTTTGGCCATCGTCCACCACTCGGGTACGCCAGGGCGGGGATAGGCCCGGATCAGCGCCTGGTTGAGGTCGGGGAGGGGCAACATGGCGCCGATCGGCTCCCCATCCTTCTCGGCAAACCAGATCACGTCTGGGTCCACCATCTGCTTCAGCCCGGCCGCGATGTGCTCGATCTCGGCGTCGGCCAGCGGCACGAAACCCCAGTTCTTCTCCCAGGCCGCGTTATAGACGCGCTTGAACAGGGCCACCTCCTGCTCAAAGTGGCGCATACTGGCCTTGCGCACGGTGAACCCCCCGCGCTCCAGGACCTTGTTGGCCACACGCCGCAGTTTGGGGGGCAAGTTCTCCCCCCGTGGCCCGAATTGGGTCAGGTCCAGCATGTAGGCCACCAGGTCCATCGCCTTGTGGAAGCCGGCACCTTCGATAAAGTCCACGTAATACCGTGGATTGTAGGTCATCATCACCACCGGCGGGCCATCCCAGCCGTCCACCAGCAGGCCGATCTCCTCGTTGGTGGAGAAGTTGGCCGGGCCACGGAGGGCAGTCAGCCCTCGCTCCCGCGCCCACTTACAGGCCGTCTCCAACAACGCCCCGGCCGCCTCCCGGTCCGGCAGGACCTCGAACAGGCCAAAAAAGCCCACCTGCTCTTCCTGGAACTCGTTGTGGCGGTGGTTCAGGATGGCGGCGATGGTGCCCACCGGTTTCCCGTCCCGGCGGGCCATGAACAACTGGACCTCGGCATGCTGGTAGAATGGGTGGTGCTCCTGGTCGAGGAACTCGACCCGCTCGGAGATGAGAGGCGGCACCCAATAGGGGTCATCCTTGTACACTTCCCACTGAAAGTGAATGAAGGCGAGCCGTTCCTGGGCCGTTCGTACGGGCAAGATCGTCAGATCGCTGTCATTCCGAGCGAAGCGAGAAATCTCGTTGTCTGGCATGCTGTTCCGTCCTTTCGCTGCACAATAGCAAATCCGCAATCCGCATTCCGCATTCCGCATTCCTCATTCCTCATTCCGCACCGCATTGTACACCAGAGCGCCGGTAACGCCAAGTCACAGTTCCAGCACCAGGCCGTCGTGGGCAAACGCAGCCCCGCCGTGGGGCACCAGGGCCAGCGCTTCCTCCGGCGTACACTGCAAGTGGCCGACGTGCGTAAAGAGGACCTGCCGGGCACCGGCCGATTCCGCCCAGTGGACCTCCTCGACGATCGGTGTGTGGCGCCCCTGGCCTTCTTCGACCGACGGTGTATAGCGAGCATCCATCTGCTCGCGGGTGAGGAAAGAGCCATCGAGAATGGCCAGGTCCAGCGGGCGCACCAGGGCCAGGTCGGCGGCCAGGTTGGCATGGTGAAAGTCAGGTGCATAGAGGATGCACACCCCCTCCCGCTCGATCAGCAGGCCCGCCGTGGTGAAGGGCTGCGTGTGGTGAGTGTCGAGCGGGGTCACGCGGAGGCCTTGCGGGAGGTCGAGCGGCTCGTTCAGCCGGATCTCACAGCGGACGAACGGCCGCCGGTCGTACTCGCTGGTTTCAGTTGCGATGAGATAACGGAAACCGTCCTGGATGCGCTCCCAGCCGTCGGGGAGGGCGTAGATGGGCAAGATGGGGAGTTGGGAGATGCGGCGCAGTGCCGCCAGGTCGTCCAGTCCCAGGTAGTGGTCGGCGTGCGGATGGGTGATGACGATGTGATCAATGTGGGCCAGGTCCTCGTAAGGGAGAGAGCGCAGTTGGGCGTAGATGTCCGGGCCGGCATCCACCAGCAACGTGCCGTTGACCAGGATGGCGGAACGGGTGCGCCGCGCGCGCGGGTCAACCTGGGCGGCGGCACATTGGGGGCAGGTACAGCCCCAACGCGGGATGGGGCGCGCCGCCGACGTGCCAAGGAAACGTATGGTAAGGGTGCTCATCGGGGTACGAGGAGCTCACGCCTCGCCGGCGTACGCCTGCAGCCACTCGCCAACATGATGGGCGAAGGTCTCTAAGTCGTCCAGGTTCTCGTGGAGATACCGGTAGACCTTCTGTAGGTCTACTTCCAGGTATAGGTGCACCAGCACATTGCGGAACTTGGCCATGCCGACCAGTTGCTGCGCCAGGTCAGGCGGCAGGACACCAATCTCGGCCAGTTTGGGGAAAATGTCCTTGTACTCACCCGGCACCATGACCCACTGGTCGGCCAGGATGATGCTGCCGATGTCAAGTGCAGCCTGGATCGCCACCTGGAAATCCCGTTCCGCTGAGCCGACGAGTACGTGCTCACAGGCAAATTCGTCATACGTCAGGGGGCGGAGTTTCTGCAAGGCGCTCACGCAGTTGGCGATAACGCTCAAGCGCTCCACGATAGGGGTCGTATCCACTGAGCAACTCTCCCTTCCGCGCTTTCTCCAGGACGGCGCGCTCGTGCCGCTTCAGGATGGGTTTGAAATCCAGGTACTCGTTTACCGCCCGCACGCGAAATTCGATCATGGCCTGGCGATCGCGGCAGAAGAGCAAGATGCCGTCACGCAGTACGGCGTAACGCAGCGCCGGTGGAGCCTGGTTGAGGACCAACACGTCCACGTCGTCCGTGTGGAATATATCCATCAGCCCGCCGATGACCTCCAGCCGCACGTCGAAGCAGCGGTCGTCGTCGGGGCTTCCTGCAAGCAGCACGGCGACGTCCACGTCACTGTGCTTCCAGGCCCGCCCCCGCGCGTGCGAGCCGAACAGGTAAGCCAGCACCACGCCGTCCAGGGACGCAAAATACTGCTCCAGCCTGCCCGCGTACTGGCTGAGGTCTAACTGCTCCATGGTCCGAGACTGTCCCGGGTGTACTCACCCGCGACCTGCCAGGTCTCTGGTCTACAACGTCCCCGCATAAGGTCTGGCAGACCTGACAGGCCTCTGGTCTACAGCGTCCCCGCATAAGGGCTGGCAGGCGGCTGGTTCTTGCCCTTGACCTGGTACCACAAGAGGCCACCGAGCGCCCCCAGGCCGGCCCCCAGCGCCACGCTGAACGCGCCGCACAGGCAGTTGCCGCCGACGTTGTAGACCCAGTAGGTTTGTTGCGTGATTGCCGGCACATCAATGTTCAGTTGACGGAACATCTCGGCCGCTTTCTCAGGCCCCACCATAAGGCCGTTGGCCACCGCCCCGACCATCTGGCCGAGCAGGCCGCCGGCGGCGGCGATGGCCCCGGCCTTGGCTCCCTCACCGGCGCTACCTCCCGAGGTGGCCGGGCGCTCCCACACGGCCGCCAGCACGCCAACACCCAGGCCCAGCAGCAACGCCACACATGGGTTGCAAAAGGGCGTGACCAGCACGGCGACCAGCGCCAGCACGAAACCGACTCCTGCTCCGATCAGTCCTGCCTTAAGCATGTTGTTCCTCCTTAGCCAGGTTAGTCACCGGGTATTGTACACCATAGGTGCACTGCCGCAAAGCCGCTACTACATTGCCAGTGTTGCCACCTGCGCGATCAGCGTCAGCACACCCAGCGCCAGCACCGCATAGTTGGCGAGCTCGCCGAGCGGGTAGACGTAGGTCCGCACGACCCGGCCGTCCTCCAGCACCAACTCGCGCAGTTCGAAGAAGGGGCGGGGAGCGCGGCGGAACCAGCCCCTGGCCTGCCCCGTCGCCCCGATCAGGCGATCGGTCTGCAGCAGCCCAAACAGGTTCTCCCACAGCCGCAATGGCTGCCGGTAGTCGAGCACGATGTAGCCCGACTGGTCCTGCATGACCAGGTCTTCGCTCCAGTACAGGCCGGGGATACCCTTGCCGATGATGCGACCGTGCAGTGTGCCGGGGATACCCCGCACCCGGCTGACTTTGACCTCGCCCACCAGGTCGCTCACCGTGCGCGGCTCGTCCAGGCCACGCCGGTAGACGAAGCGCCGCTTGAGCCACCACGTGGCTCCCCAGACCAGCAGCCCGATGCCGGCACCGAACAACGGGAGGCCGGCGTACACGCCCACCACCGCTACCCCCACCCCCACCAGGAACCCGAGCAGGGGCAGGTTGTTGAGCGCCAGGTCCACCAGGAACTCGTCCCAGTAACTCTCCGGCTGCTGCCCGGGGAAAGTGAGGCTGGGCACCTGGTGCAGGGCCTCGGCCTGCTTGCCAAGCGCGCGGATGCGCTTGGCCGGCAGAGGATGGGACGAGGAGAGCTCGTACCACATGGCCCACGGGTTCCACAGGTCCCATTTCATCGCGTTGGCCATGGCGTCGGCCGTGACCACGCCGGTGCCCGCCCCCGAGAGGGCCAACACCTGGGCGACCTTCGGGTCAAAGATGCCGAACGCCCGCCCGGCGACCATGCGGGCATCGTCTTTCTCCATCCCCTCCCGCGGCGCCCGGGCCAGCCCATAGGCAACCTTGACCAATCCGCGCGCCAGCACATCGGGCCGCCCGGTCACCTGGCCCGAGAACTGGTCGGCGTAATACTCGCGCACCCGCGAGAGGAGCAACACGATGAACTGGCTGATGAAATAGGCCACGTAGGCGACCAGGCCGGCCAGCGCGATGTACCCGCCCCCTCCACCTCGCCCGCTGCGCCGGCTACCTCGACCCCCGCCGAAGGTGAAACGGGCAAAGATGTACAGCAGCAATGGCACGGCAGCCGCCACCGTCATGACCACAAAGTCCCAATGGGCGACGTGGCCCAGTTCGTGGCCCACCACCGCGTTGACCTCGTCGGCAGACAGCAACTCCAGCAGCCCGCGGGTCACGACCAGCCGGGCGTCGGCAGGGTAATGGCCGAAGGTGAAGGCGTTGGGGTTGCCGTCGTTGATGACGCCGAAGCGGGGCAGGGGCAAATTACGGCTGGCGCACGTCTCCTCGATGAAGCGGGCCAACTCCGGGCTGACCCGCTGTGGCTCGACCCATTCGATCTTATAGATCCACTGGAGGATGTAGGGGCCGATGAGGTACTGGAGAGCCAGCGTGCCGAGGGCAAAGATGGCCGCCACCCCAATCGGGAGATCGAAGTAAGCGACCGCCATCATGCCCACGGCAAACAGCAGGCCGAACAGCAGCGCGAGCACCAGCGTCGAACGCAGGAACAGGTTGATCATCACACACCTCCATACACATAGAGGACAAGATGGCACCTTGTCCTACAAAACTCGTAGAGCGAGATGACAGGCATGATAGCACAAAGAGCAAGGCGGGTCAATAGGACAAATACCCAATTTCGGTAGCATTGACTCGTGCGAGTGGGCCTGGCGCTCTTCCTGGCGTTTATCGCCAAAGTGCTGGTGGAGCACTTTGTCTGGAAGCCACCGGAGAAGGCGCTTCCGGTTCCGCATCGCTGGTAGCACATATACGTGTCGCTGGTCGTCGGTGGCCTCATCAGCTGGTTCGCCGGAGCGAACCTGTTTGACACGCTGATGCTGGAGACCCTGGCCCGGGTCCTGACCTGTGTGCTGATCGGTGAGGGCTCGCAGTTGCTACACATGATCATCGCCCGCTCGGAGGATCTGTTGTTGAAGACGTCCAACCGCGCCGCGTGGTAAGTAGAGCGGCTCTACTATGACGAAGCCCCCGGTGATGAGCCGGGGGCTTTACATTTGTGAGCGGGGGAAGGGCCAGGACCTTTCTGGGGTCCACTGGCAAGGGCCGTTTCTCTCTATAGCAACGGAACCAGTGTCTCCGGCGCAGTAGGCGTCCCTGGCCCGATGATAGTACGCTGCAAAAGGCAATGAGTGGCTTCTGCGGTAGAAGTGGGCAGGGCCAACCAGTTCTGCTACCAAGCCACCTGGCGAATTGGGTGTTGACTTTCGTGCAGAATTGCAGTACACTATGTAAGGTAGAGAGACTGCCCTGGCGCGAGGGGTTGTGATACAGGGCTAACAGGCAATCTGCTTCACACTTGTTCCAGGCGCGGGATACGACGAGGATTTCCGCATGAAAGTACTTGCCTGCCTAGCGGCGGTTCGAGAGGGTGAGGTCAAATGGGGCTGAAGTGGCTCAGTGTGCTTAGAGCGCATCGCTCTGTCTCGCGGCAAGATGAAGCTCAAGGACCATCCACGTGTGAAGTTGGACGCATCTTGTTTATTGGCTTTGACAAGGTCCCCGGGTTTCGCTGTTTCAACTGGAAAGACTGGACCTGGTCGAACGCCGCCGATTTCGAGGTGGTTTTCATCAATTGTGCTCCTCTATTGGTACTGTTGGCCGAATGGAAAGAGAAGTACTCTGAAAATGAAGCGAGCTTTCCAGAGAAGCCATTCGATAGGCTTCGCGGGAATCTAAGCACTCTGCAGGAACAGGTACTTCAGATAGTCAATAGTGGCAGATCTGTATTCGCCTTGGCGACATATGAGTTCTCACTTGGGGTGGATAGAGGTCTTAGATACCGTTCGGTTGGAGTGTATTCGTGGTGCCCGTTTCCAGTAGATATGCGCATTGAATCAGGTGAAGTAAGCAGGGATATTGATCCCAGATTCAGCGAATACCGCAAGCAACTCAAGGAATGGTTATTCTACTTTGACAGCAAGCCGAGGCCACTTGAGGATATGGATCGGAGTGATTTGACACCACTCCAGTCCTACGTGCTGCTGGTGCAGGGGCTTTTTGAGAACCTGTCACTCCATCCTTTGGGAGTTGAACTTCGATATGCGGTATATGACAGACCCGCAGAGACAGTTCTGCAAGAAGCCATTTCTGGGCCGATATATCTACTGCATTATCCTGTTGGAGGTGATCTCAGGGAGTCTCTACGTTGTCTATTGCGGGAATTCTGCAATACCGATTTGGCTGAGTCTGAGGAACCAGAATGGCTCAATCTGATCTGCCCTCCACGTGGCACAGCGCTGGATCAGAAAATAGACCTACTGACCAGTCAGATTGAGGAGTTATCAGACCAGAAAGCCACAGTGGTTGCCGAGAGGCAGCAACTTGAGTACTGGCGAAGGTTGCTGTATGAAACCGGGGACTTGCTTGAGGACGTAGTGTTTGAAGCCCTCAAACTGCTAGGACTAGCCAATGTTCGGTTTGGTGCAAGAGGCGATCATGACATCGCGGGAGAACTTGATGGAGAGACTCTTATCTTCGAAGTCAAGGGGCTGAACGGGTCGTCCGGGCGTAGAGAGGTGTTCGACCTAGACAGGCACATCAGTGAGTTTGAGCCAAAGAATCCGGGCACGAAAGTAGCAAAGGGAATATTGGTGGCAAATGCCTATCGTCACGACCCACCCAGCACCAGAGAGGAAGAGGGTAGGCAGGTATTCGCTGGCGATGCCGTAGACCACGCCAAGGCACTGGGATTCGCCTTACTTGATACGAGAGTGCTGTATCGGCTCGTGGCGGACACAATAGAGGGAAACCTTGACGACACACACGAGATCTTGAAAGCTTTGCGAGATACTGTGGGTGTTTACTCTCGATAGGTAAGGCCAGTGTAGTACGCCATTAACCTTTCCGACGTGATGATCAAGTGAGTAGGGCGACGGCAACGCCACCCTGCTACCCGACCAGCCGACGTGCTAATCGAGTCTCTGATGCCCGTTTGGGTTGGTGTCTTGTCTGGCACGCTGTATTACCCACACGTTACTGAACTTCCGATCACTAAGCGGCGAGAGAAGGGATTAAGGAATTGAGAATAGTGGGATGCGTAACTCAAGATGAGGTTTGGGATCATTGGTTCAGAACTGAGAACTATGGAGCTTATGAATCTTTGACAGATGAAAGCCGGAAGCAGGGGATTAGGAATTGGCGTTCCGACATCAAGTTGCACTTACCTTCCGATACATGTTGGCATAAGGCAGTGATTGAAGAGGCGGATGCGAGTGGTCTATTCATTATCTCTTCTGATGATTGGGCCGACATATCAAAGCGCACCTTTTTGGTAAGCTCCGTTGCTGAAGACCTGAACGCTCCATTCTCTGATCCGGACAGTCTCAGAATTTCAGACGACATAAAGAAGAAGCTGTCTTTTCTGGAGGGCGGTGGTAGGTTTGATACGAGGCTTATCCTTGTGTCAGATAAGGTTTCCGGTCCGTTTACGGTAATAGAAGGTAACCGACGAGCTGTGGCGCTACTGCGTTTGAACAAGTTGGTTGGATCAGAGGTCTACCTCGGGATTTCGGGGAGAATTATGTACTACGACTGGTCAAGGTATGCTTACAGAGTTGGGCATGCTAGAGGATGAGGAATCTTGCAGCTTCTGCTTGTCAGGAGGGCAAGATTACTTGGATAGCGGCAACTGGGATGCTCACCACCAGCGAACCCGGGTGCTGATTCTTGCGGGACACTGCGCTATACTGTGGTCACAACGCAATAAAAACAGCCTCGCGGCTCTACCCAGCCCGAGGCAACGACCAAGACGGTGGGCCGCCCTGATGCTGGAGAGTATAGCCTAGAACCCGCCCGCCGTCAAGGTTGAGGCAGGTTTCTTGTTGGAAGGATGATTGACATACGGATCTAGGCAGAGACTCCGTATAAGGTGCCAAATGGCGACTTGGACGAAGATGTGATCGCCTAAGAATAGTCAGCCGCCACGATGGGTGATCGCAGTTTGTTGTGGGAGGGGCAGCAAACCCAAATGAACCTAGGCGTTGATGAGGAACGAGTAGCGATTGAAACAATAGCCACTTTGGTCCACATTAGGACGGCCATGGCAGAGTTGATACTCAAGCCAGCCGGCGTCCCCGCCGAGATCTATCAACCACTACTTCACCGGTGCGATCCGACCACAGGGCGTCCACTCTCAAAAAGGGAGATGGCACCTTTGATCATTGATGCTATCGAGAAAAGGCCCGATAGTATACAGATCATAAGTGCCATCATAGAGATTGCAGCCAACTGGGGCAGTTTTCACCTTGCTCACGATGAATATGCAGCACGAGCTACAGTGCAGAAGGCACGGGAGGTCCTGGGTAGGATAAAGGTTGAAGAAGCACGTGAAGCTGAACGACGAGAAGAGGAAGAACGCGCACGGCTCACCCGCAAGCAGGCTGAGTTTAGGAAGCAGCTAGAACTCCTGTTAATGATGTTTGATGAGCTTGCCACCTCGGAGGACCCACACCGGCGAGGATATCTTTTGCAGGAACTCCTGGACAGACTTTTTCTGCTCTGCGAAATCCCCGTTGTCAGAAGTTTCACGCGCAATGAAGGTGCCGAGCAGATTGACGGGGCTTTCAGGCTTGAGGGTTGGCACTACTTGGTGGAATGTCGTTGGAGAAAGAAGCTTGCAGACATTAGGGAACTAGATGGGGTGAAAGGCCAAGTGGACCGCTCGGGCAAACAGACGATGGGCTTCTACCTTTCAATCAATGGATGGACAGAGAACGTGCCAAGTCTCCTGAAACAGAATCCAGACAAGTCGATTGTCTTGATGGACGGTTATGACCTCCGCTGTGTCTTGAGTGGATATGTCAATCTGCCTGATCTGATCTTGGCGAAAGTCACAAAACTGAATCTCGAAGGCGAACCTTTCTATAGTGTTAGGGACTACTTGGCAGAACCGGACGGCGGCTAAGTTGTGGTAGGCCGGTGCCTCTCGACCCACCCCCACTTTCGAACCGAAAGTGACAGGTGGGTGTAGTACCGATGTGAGAAAACCGCACGCCGGGATCTGGGCAGGGGCTGTTGGGTAGCTAGCAATCCTACCGCGATGGCAGCTTATGCTTAGATGAGTTGGCAAATTGACCTTTGGAAGAGGTGATAGGGATGGAGAACAGAATCCAATGTCTGGTAGTCCCTCACTTAATAGGGCGATTGAGGAAAGAAGGCATCACTGGGCTTGAAGACTATGAACAACGGCTTGGAGCCAGCACACCAGCGATGGAGAACTTGAAGGATCTTCTTTTTGAGGCACACATGGCACTGATGTTCTCCCACTATGGCTTCAAGGTCACTATGCGGGATAAACCTGATCTTGAAATTGAACTGGATAATGAGACAGCATATGCTGAAGTCAAGCACTTTCGGGAGAAAGAACAAGATCGAGTTGACGAGAAGGCTATGCGGGATAGCGAAGACTTGGTGCCTGTCGGTATTCTATTAGGGCAGCCTTGTCCTTGGCAGCAGATTGCTAAGGTAGCGATCGCCAAGGCAGAACAATATGTGGAAGACGCCCCAAACCTGCTGGTGATTGCCAGTGACAGTAACGCCGTAAATGGCTGTGTCTTTTCAACGGGGGTTCATCTCTACAATCAAGAGGTAGCTAGGTCCGGTGCTAATTCGCCCCTGCGTAGGCTCAATGCTTTCCTGTTGGTGAATATGGTATGCGACGAATGGACTGGGTCAGACTTCAGGAACGTGTACTTTTGCCCAACTGCCTATGCAGCAGTACCTATGAATACCAGTCTGGTCGATGCGTTGACCAGCATTCGACGGTGGTCAATGCCTCGAGACGTGACTAATGTCTAGTACTGCAAGGCAGCCCAGACAGCATTTGCAGCAAAACGCCGCCTACCCGCTCGTTTTGCGACTCGTTCGAGCGTCCGTTCGGGTGTCTGGTCAATGCATTACTGGATGCGACCCATTACCAGGGACAGGTTTTCCCAACCTGGCGCTTCACAGTGGCAGGCCGCTCTGGAGAGATGCCCCAGCATTGGTCGAGGCAGCAAGAGCACTCTGAAGGCAAGAACTGAGCTACCGTGCGACCAACTTGCGATCAGGTGACGTGTCCAGCGGTGACCACGAGGAGTGGAGAGCGATGGACGACAAATACACTTCTGTGCTCTCTTGCGCTTTGCTGATGAGCGTCGTTCTGGTAGGGTGTACCCCGATTGCGACACCCGATGCTACATATACGCCGTACCCAACCTTCACGCCCTATCCCACATATACGCCCTACCCGACTTCCACCCCTGAACCAACGCCAACGTCAACCCCAACGCCAACACAAACGCCCACAGAAACCCCCACACCGACCCTGACGCCGACTTTGACACCAACCGCTGTACCTACTCCCAACATCATCGCGGCCTTGCTCCAAGCAATGCGCAACACTCGCAGACAAATAGAGGAATATGGTGGCCTGATAGACATAGCCACGGAGACTCGTCTTATCCCCTGCCAGCAGACTGTTGATCTCTATGATGCTATCGTGAACGCCCCAGTCTTCAGCGTGCCTGCAAAAGATGAAGTTACACAGTATGCCTATAACTGCTATCGGCAGGCAATCGACATTTTCGCTGGGGGCGCACGAGATATGACTGAAAACTGCCGTGCCTGGCTGGCCGATCCGCAACCGGGAGTCATTCCATTCCAGCAATGGGGGTTAGCGAGGCAGAAAGTGAACGATGCACTGAGTATTCTGATCCCAGCTGTCGAGCGTCTTGAGCAGTAGTGAGCGGAGCGACAGTGAGCATATCGGGGACAAGTGCCTGTTCAATGCGCCTGAGGGCACAGCCTGGCGTAGAGTGGTGAAGGGAAGCCAGCAAGGCATAGAGCAGGGAGACCGAAATGGGTATAGAAGAAATCGTGAATGAATTTCTGGACATCGTATTTGGAACCCTGGGGGCTGACTTGAAACAAATGATGTCTCAGTCCCAAGGGTTAGACTTCGGGATGATCTCCTTGATATGTAGTGGCGTTGAGCTGCTGGGTGCCCTGGACCGTGGGAGTGGTGGTGACGAGGATCGATTTGCTGAGGCACTGCAGAAGTACTTTCCTGACAGGTACAGCAGATACACAAAGACACTCTATAGGCTTTTCAGGCACGGATTGGCGCATCAAGCCTTCATTAAACCTGGGACAGCTACGTCGAGAAATCCTGATCTTAAACAACATCACCTATGGGGTGTCTCTATTGATGGAGAAATTGCGCTGTTCGTTCATCCTGACGTTTTTGCTCAAGACTTCCTCAAAGCTGTCGAGGAATTTCGGGGAACCCTGAGAGAGAGGCCAAAGAAAGTCGAAGTGGCATATCAGACCATTGAGAAGTTCTACGAGGCACGCCAACATATCAATGAACCGGTTGAGATACCTACTTCGTTGCCAGATGATGGTCTGAATATGACACGGATGCCACTACCCAACCCCCAATCGTTAACACGGTCCGAAGTCAGAGTAGGCAGTATAGAATTTTAAGAGAACGACAACCAGCGAGGCAAATCTGGGTGAGTTCCAGGACTCGCTGACGTCGACGGGACAATCATGCAGGAGCGCCCTCTTGTTCGCGTCACCGAAGCCCTGGGTACCATCGGGCCCACTGGTCCCTTTGAGCGGGCTCTGGCACGGCTACTTATGGATATGGCCGAGAGTAGATCAAGCGTCCCCCTCGTGTAGTACTGAGGAGGGCGCACTTGAGGCGGGGTTTGCCGGCACAGGCAGCACGCACCTGCGATGGAGTGTAGGCGCTCGGCCAGTGCACCGTTCACCGGCGGCTCTCTTGTCAGTCCGTATTCGTGTTGGCAGGGAAGACCACGTCCTCCTTGCCCGCCAGTTTGTCCTGGATGCGCTGGACGACGATTTTCAGGTGCTTGGGCCTGTGCACAAAATCCAGGTCGTCCGTCGGGATGGTGAGCACAGGACACAGGTCAAACGCCTGCATCCATTCCTCGTAGAACGTCTCCAACAGCGACAGATATTCGGCCGTGATGCCACTCTCGATGTTCCGGCCGCGGCTGTGGATGCGCCTGGCGAGTACGGGCACGGGCGCTCTCAGATAGAGCAGCAGGTCAGGGCGCGGCAACCCCGCGACGACCAGGTCGAACACCGCCCGGTAGGCTTGATAGTCGCGCTCGCTGAGATTACCCATGTGATGCAGTGCGCGGGCAAAGATGTGCGCATCCTCGTAGATGCTGCGGTCGGCGATGGTCGATTCGGGGCAGGTCGCCAGCGCCAGGTGTTGACGGGCGCGGTGGCCGAGAAAAAAGACCTGCAGGTGGAACGACCACTGGCGCATGTCGGCGTAGAACTCGGCCAGATATGGGTTGTCGGACACCGACTCGAAGGCCGTCAGCCAGCCCAGCCTGGCCCCGATGCGCTCGGTCAGCGAGGTCTTGCCCGTACCGATGTTACCTGCGACGAGCACGAGGTGTTTCGCCATCTGTCTTTCTCCTCAACGCAGAGCCGCTGAGCCGCAGAGTCGCAGAGATCGGCACCATCTTCGCGCCTCTGCGCCTCTGCGCCTCTGCGTTACGGTAGCCGCATGCGCGCGACCAGCGCGGGCGGAATCTCGCTGAATTTCCCACCCCACGAGAGCGGCTCCCGTCCGGACGGGTGGTCGGGCGGAAATGCGCGCTCCTCCAGGCCGTCCAACACAAAGCCCGCCTCAAAACAGGTACCGAACAGGACCTGCAGCGGCCGGTGAAAGATCAACTGAGGCTTAGGCTGGCCACGCATCGCCGCCGCATGCGTCACCGTTGGGGTGATATAACGGAACACCTTCACCGAATAGACGGTGACGATGTCGCCCTCCCGGTCCTCCATCTCGCCGACGAGCGCCATGTGCGGGCTGTTGAAACAAGGGTGGATCACTGAAAAGACGAAGCGCCCGCCCGGCCGCAGCAAGCGGGGCAACGTCCGCACGAGGGGCCCAATCTCGGCCATATCGAACAGCGCCATATTGCAGAGGGCAGCGTCGAATTGGCCCTCGCCCAGCGCCAACAGCGCGGCTTCGTCGGTCGCGTCCAGCACCCGGTACTGGATACGACCGGCGTACCCGGCCGTACCCGGCCCCGCCGTACTCGGCGCCGTGGTCCGCTCGATGGCGTGGGCGATCATCTCCTCCGCAAAGTCGAAGGCCACGACCTGCGCGCCCATCGCCGCCAGGCGGCGCGAGGTGAGGCCGTTGCCGCAGGCCACGTCCAGGATGCGCTCCCCTGGACGCAGCGCCAGCAGCCGCTCTATGGCCGGCCATTCCAGCACCTCGACAAAATCGTTGCCTTCCCCCATGCGGGCGTCCCAGAACGCGGCGTTCTGGTTCCACGCCGCGCGGATCTCCTGGTTCGCCCGTTCCAGATCGTTGCCGGTGTTGGTCATCTCATCTCCTACTCTGGAAAGATGTCGTGGATGCCCGGCCACCACCGCGCGATCAGGCGCATAAATGCAGGGTCAGCACCCAAGGCACCAATGGCGTGCGGAGCCAGGGCCAGCCCGCCGATGGCGTACGTGGCGGAGAGCGCTACCCCGCCCGCGGCCAGGCCGAGCGCCAGGGTCACCCCACCCAGCGCCAGCACCCCAGCGGCCAGGCCCCCAAACGCAAATAGCCCCAGGCTCACGCCGCCGAGGGCAAAACCCCCTGCCGCCACGCTGCCCACGGCCACCAGGCCCACGGCAACGTTGCCCACCGCGATGACGCCTTTGGCCACGCGCGGCCTGTAGGTGCGGGGGTCCAGACCTAAGGCCACGTGAAGCAGGGGCCAGCCGAACAACTCCTGCTGGGAGCGGTATTCGTAGCCCCCGTACATGGCAGAGTAGCCAGTGACGATCGGAAAGCTGGGACGCGGGCGGCCATCCAGGAACTCGCCGCAGTAGCGGCATTTGATGGCGTCGTCCTGGATCTCTTCGGCACAGAAAGGGCACTTTTTCATCGTTTGCCTCGCCTCAAGGCATTCTCAAGTCCTACTGTGAACTCATCCGCTCCGCCGTGGGATGGGTGGCGCACGCAGGTGCATGGAACGTCCATCTGGCGCAAGGCCCACCCGGCACTCCTGCCCACTGCCACGACCAGCCCCGGCTCAAGCAAGGCCAACAGCGCCGCCAACAATTCCAGGTGGGCCGCGATCTCCCTGCGGGTGGGAGGGCGATTCGAGAGCGGGTCATCCGGCCGGTGGAGATGAAACGGTACACAGTTCCAGGCCAGGAAAGACGAACCATGAGGCCGTGCAACCCTCCAGAAAATCGTGGCCGAGTTCTCCGCATAGGGCGACGAGGCAGCGCTCGATTGGTGTCCCGTAAAGGGCAGGGCGCCGTCACATAGTTGAGCCTCGCTGGTGAACGGCACCCCCGAAAAGCGACAGCCCCGCCAGCCGGGCGCTTCGCCGACGACCAGCACAGACGGGCGTTCCGCAAAGGAGGAGAGATAACGAAACAGGTTGCTTCGCCTGATGCAGTCCGCGCCCGGCAGATCAACCCGTGAGTCCCTATCGTGGTAAGGGTTAAACAGGGGAGTTGGCCCATCCTGGACAGAAGGAACGGTGAACACCCTGTTTTCAAAGAGCGACCACACGTCGTCAAGGACCACAGTAGTACACACGCCGCAATCTACAATGTACAGCGAGCCTGAACATAAACATTATAGTTGCACACCTGCGGAGGGTAAGCAGACAAAACACAAGTACAGCTTGTATGCTTACGTACCCACGGTTCCGATCACGCTACCGGGAAAGGGAGACTATCCCGCGTGCCCCGCCACCTTCAGAAATGTCCGCGCCTGCTCCAGCGTGGGCTGCGCAGCGGTGCCGCCGTAGCCGGTCGTGGAGAGCGCCCCGCACGCATTGGCAAACCGTAGCGCCTCCTCCAGCGGCAACCCCTGGATCACGTAGGCATGCAGGAAGCCAGCGTTGAACGAATCCCCCGCGCCGGTGGTGTCCCTCACCTCCACCTTGAAGCCCGGGCTGCGAATGACCTGCCCATCCTTGAGCGACATCGCACCACCTGGGCCACACTTGACTACCGCCAACTTGACACGCTCGGACAGTCCCCGCAGCGCTCCCTCCGGTTCGTTCACGCCGCTGATCGCGCAGGCCTCCGTCTCATTGGGGATAAACATGTCCACCAACCCCAGCGCCATCAGCAGATCAGCGCCCCCCCACCTCTCCTCCGGGTCGTAGCCGCTGTCCAGCGAAATCGTGAGCCCCGCCCGCCGTGCCTGGCGGAACAACTCCGGCAGGTCCCGCTGTAACCCCTGCTGAAGGAAATAGGAGCCCACGTGCAGGTGGCTGTAGGACCGCAAGATGGGCATGTTGATTTCCCCCAGGCGCAGGAGCGGAATACAGCCCGGATACGTGATCAGCGCGCGATCCCCTGGATAGGTCAGCGAGATCGTCACCCCCGTGCGGATCACGCTGTCGCGGATCACGTGCCTGGTGCCGACGTTCAACTGGCGCAACTGGTCAACGACAAAGTCGCCGTAGTGATCTACGCCCACCTTGCCCAGGAAATCCACCTTCACGCCCAGCCGGGTCAGGCCCGCCGCACAGATAGCCGACGAACTGCCCAACACCACGTGCAGGCCGCTGGCCAGGATCTCGTGCCCCAGCGCCGGGGGCGCCAGCAGCCCGCTGACGATCATATCTATGTTCAGTTCACCAATGACGAGAACCCGTTTTTCCACGATTGTCCTCCCGCCGACTCAATGCGTAATGCGTAATCCGTAATCCGTAATCCGTTCACTGATCACCGATCTCTGATCTCTGATCCCTATTCCCCTCGCCAGTGCCTGGCACAGGGCGGTCACGCGCGCCATGCGCTCCCGGGCGACCGTGTTCAGGAATTCTGCGCGCCGCTCCGGCGGCAACTCCGTCGCCTCCTGCCACACCGCCCGCCCCACCGCCACCCCGCTCGCCCCGGCCCGGGCCGCGGCCGCCGCCTGGTGCAGGTAGGTCTGGAAGTCCGCCCCGCCGCTGAGCAGCACCCACGGCACCTGCGAGGCTTCGCTCAGTTCCCGGCACGCCTCCAGCCAGCCGGCCTCGTCGGGAATGGACTGCACGTCGAGCGGGAACTCGGCCTTCAGCACGTCCACGCCCGGGATGGCGGTCAACCGGCGGGCGGTCTCCACCACCACGCGGCGCCGCTCCGGGGGCGCCAGGCGCGGCTCGGCCGGGTCTAGCGAGTAGGAGAGCGGCTCCAGGAACAGCGGAATTTCCGCCTCCAGGCAAGAGGCCGCCACCTGGCGCACGAGCGCTTCGATCTGGGGCGCGGTCGGCGCGTCGGGGTGATAGTAGACCAGCAACTTGACCCCATCCGCCCCACTCCGCACCGCCCGCTGGGCATCCCAGCCAGGCAGAAGCCCGCTCACGCGGGCGGTGCGCTCACCCGTGTAGCCGGTGCGCTCCAGGGCCAGGATCAGCCCGGTCGCACCGGGCAGCACGCCTGCCGCGATCACCGGGGCCGCGCCGTACTCCGGGTCCACCAGCACGGCAGAAGCCGCCGGAGCCAGCGCGGCCACCACGGCCTGCTTGAAGGCGACCAGGGCCTCGTCGGAGACGGCAGCAGGATCCGCAGGGTTCAGCGCCCGGCGCAGGTTGTTGCGGTGGTCTATGGCCAGGATCGAGAATACTCCCCTGCCCGTGGCACACCGCTGCAGCCGGCGCAGCTTGCCCATACTAAACATCGCCATTGCTTTTTCTCACCCACCCTCCCGCAGGTTCGGACGGCGCGTATGAGTACATCCGTTCGAGGTGCAGGAGCGCTCTCGTAACCTGCGGGAGGGTAGGAAGGACCTCCTACACTTCCAGATGCTTGAACTGCGGGAGATAGTCGCGGTTCTGCCGGAACATCTCGTTGACCATCTCCTTGATCTCCGCCAGCGAGAGCACCGCCGCGGTCAGCGGGTCGTTGGCGATGGCCTGGAAGGCCAGGCGCGGGTTGCCGGTCAACGCCGCCTCGACCGCCATCTCCTCGACCATCACGTTGACGTGGGTCAATGCTGCGCACTGAGGGGGCAGCGGCCCCACAGGCACCGGATGGAAGCCGCCCCGGTCCACGTAGACCGGCACTTCCACACACGCCCCTGCGGGCAGGTTGGTGACCAGCCCGGCGTTGGGCACGTTGCCGTTGAACGAGAAAATCTCCCCGCCTTTCAGCGCGCTGATGATGGAGGCAGCGTACTCGTGCCCGCGCTCCAGGCTGATCGGCGTGTCCTGGGCGAACCACTTGCGCGCTTCGTCCTTCCAGGTGCGGTCGGCGTCCTGGTACTCTTTCAGGATGTAGGCGTACTCGCCGGGGTTCCACCCCGTGCCGTGTGTGCAATACTTTTCGATCAGGTCGGGCCGCTTGCGGAACCACCAGTTGTACTCCGAGTTGTGCCCGCTGGACTCGGTTGGGTAATAGTCCAGGTGCAGAAACATCTCGTTGCGGACGATCTCCTCGTTGTAGATAGCGGGGTTCTCCATAACCGCCTTGCGGATCAGCGGGTAGGCGTCCTTGCCATTCCACTCGTACTTGAGATACCAGGCCTGGTGGTTGATGCCTGCGCAGATATAAGTGATCTCCTCGTACGGCGCGCCGATCCAGCCGGCCAGCATCATGGCGCTCCCCTGCACGCTGTGGCACAGCCCCGTGAGGCGGATGAACGACTCGCGCTGCATGGCCCGGCATAGCATGGCCATGGGGTTGGTATAGTTCAACAAAACCGCGTCAGGGCAATAGCGCTCCATGTCCTTGACGATGCTCACCATCACCGGGATGGTGCGCAGCGCACGAAAGATGCCCGAAGGGCCGCGCGTGTCGCCGATGTTGGTATCCACCCCGTACTTTTTGGGGATTTCGATGTCGTAGCGCCACACCTCGGTCCCGCCGGCCAGGATGGTGCACAGCACGGCGTCGGCGCCCTTCAACGCTTCGACGCGATCCATGGTCGCCTCGACCCTGGCCGGGTATTGGCCCATATCTACGATGCGCTGCACCGACTTTTGGGCGAACTCGAGCCGCTCGGCGTTTATGTCCATCAGCGCCAGCGTCGCATCTTTCAGCAGCGGGAAAGTGAGCACGTCCCGCACCAGGCCGCGCGTAAACCCCAGACTACCCGCACCGATGAAAGCAATTTTCGTCATGATCTGCTCCTTTGATTGAATTGGAAACCCTTTTTTCAGAGCCCAGGGATCAAGCGCTGGGCGTTCCGCACGTACAGTTTGTCCAACACGTCGTCCGGCAGATGGAGGGCATCCACCTTCCAGCGCCCCGCGAGAGGGAAACCGGGGTACTCGATCTGGCGGGCACCGGTCTCGAAAAAGGCCCAGTGGGCGTCGTAAAAGCGCCTGATCTCCGCCGCATCCTCCTCCCCGGCATCCTCGAAGGCGTCCCAGCCCAGCACCAGGTCGGTACCGAAGATGAGGCGCTCCTGGTGTTTCAGGAAAAAGGCGCGCGCTTCCTCAGCCGGGTGGCGGCCGATCTCGCCGATGCGGGCACAGGTGTCCACGTCCAAGTTCGGGTAGCGGTCGAGGCAACCGTCCACGTAGGCCAGGTTCTCTGGATATTCGCCCAGGTGTGCGCCGATGAAGATGGTATCGGGGTGCCGCTCGAGGACGCGGTTGCGCTGGGCCAGCAACGTGTCGTGGTCGGGGAACTCGGGCTTGCCGAAATGCCAGTCAGGGCGCAACTGCAACTCCTCCCAGCGCTCGTTGCGCCAACCAGTGCTGGCGTCTTCGAGCGGCTGGAAGAAGGCCAGCGGGTCGGCGGTGTGAATCAACACCGGCACCCCCAGTGCGCCGGCCCTGGTCCACAAGGGGTCGAGCCGCGGGTCATCCACGGGGATGAGATGTCCATCGGCATCCCTGTGCCTGAGCCCCAGTTCCTTGAAAATCTTGAGCCCGCGCGCCCCGCCCTGCACCTTGCGCTCCAGGTCGGCGGCCATCCGCTCGCCGAAGCCGGGGGCCGTGTCGCGGAAATCGGGCGTCGTAAAGTAGACCATGCGGCTGCCCAACACGCGGCGGAAGGTGCGCATCCCTTCCTCGAAGGGGACATCCATCGCTTCCAGGATGCCCAGGTTGACGACGCGGATCAGATTATTGGCGTCCATGATCGCCGCCAGGCGCTCCGCCCACTTCGGGTTAACGTGCACGTGGGCGTCAATCGCCGGACGGTTGCGAGCAGAGATTGTCATCCGTTTCCACCTCAGATAGCGCAATACAGTTTAACACAAAATCCCCAACCCCGCCAATAGGCCATTGGTCAGGGGACCTACCCTCCCACAGGTTACGACCAAGGTATGCTCTTGCACCGCATAAGCCGTCCGAACCTGCGGGAGGGTGAGATGTGTCTGTTAGCGCTCGTCCGCGCCTGCGTCTACGATCCCTCCTGAAACCCGCGCATCGCCGTCAATGTCCTGCGTGCCGATCACGTCGCTGGGTAGCGTGTCCCCGGCGTTGATGGCCGGAGAAGTGGCCTGGATGTGCAGGTCGCCGGAGGCCGGAGCCACCAGTTGCGGATCCACGAACGCGCCGTGCACGTCGCTGCCCGTTCCGCTCTGCCAGGCGCTGAAACTGCTGTAGGTTTGCTTCATCCAGATCCACGTGGAACCGTTAGCGCCGCCCGGGCTGTAGTAGATGTTATAGTCCACGACGTTCCCGGTGTTCTGTGAGAAGTAATTGGCAAAGAACAGGTTCTGGGCGTTGGCATAGATGACGTTGTTCTCGACCACGTTGTAGCGCGTGTCGAACTGCACCAGGAATTCGCCGCACCCCGTGTGGTCTGTGTCGTTGTTGTAGAGGGTGTTACCCACGATGTTGCAGTACTCGGTGCTCCCACGCCGCCGGTCGTACCCGCCGAAGGCAATCCCCGTCATGTGGGAGTTGTACACGAAGTTGTTGCGGACCGTGATGTAACTGGTGTCTCGGCCGGCATGCTCGCTCGCCAGTTCGATGCCAATGTTCGAATCGTGCACGATGTTGCGCTCAATTACGATCCGTGTGCCACCGTCCACGTAGATGCCGTCGGCGCAGCGGTCCGTGCCGTAGGCCGGGTTCCCATAGGCGTCAATGTTGTACACCAGGTTTCCCACCACGGTGCCATCCCGCGCACGGTCCACGGCCGGGTCCGGGCACTCCCCCTCGTAGCCGATAAAGTCTATGCCGATGTTGTCGTTGTCGTGGACCACGTTGTTCGAGACCGTAAAGTACTCCACGTTCCCGTTCAGGACCATGGACTCACTCCACCCCAGGAGGCAATTGCGCACCTCATTGCCGTCCAATATGATGTCGTGAATGGACGCGCTGGGGTTCCGGCCGTACACCGCAATGCCGTGGGCACCGCAGGACCGGCAACTGTTCTCGACGTCGTGCACCACGTTGTTCCGCAGTTCAAGGTGGTCGCCATACCCTCGGACCCAGATGCCGGCGGGGAAGACGCTCCGGTTGCCTCCTGCCTTGAGGTTGCGGACCTCGAACCCGACGACCTTGATGTACGACTTGTTCTCGATGACGATCAGCCCCGTCTCGCCGCTGATGCCCACCCCGGTGCCATCAATCACGGGGATCTCGCCTGCATAGTTCTGCAGCGTGATGTACCCGTCGCTGGCCGACCCGGAGTTGCGGACCGTCACCGTCTCGTTGTAGACCCCGCCCATCACGTTCACCGTGCTGCCGGGGCCGACGCGGTCCACCGCGTACTGGATGTGGCGCCACGGCGCGGATTGGCTGCCGTCGTTGCTATCGCTACCACTGACCGACACGTAATAGACGCCCGGCGGCACCGGCGTGACCGTCGGCACGGGGGTCGGCGTCGGCGTTGGCGTCGGTTTCGACGGCTTGCCGTAAGCCACCTGCAACCCTGGGAGGCCCACCAGCGACAGCGCTATCAGCGCAATCAGCGCCGTCACCGTGAGCCACGCGAGAGATTTGTACCCGTTCATGTCTGACCTCCTATGACTCGATTCTTCTAACCTGGTTCCTTCACACCATCCGATCCGCCGCGCGTACCTGCGCGCGCGCTCACGGGTGTACGCCGATGGGTACATCGGACCACCCGCTCCTGCCGATCCGTGTTCAGAGCCTCGTTTTCCCCGCTAGTCCACCTCCTCCCTTCCTCGAACTGGTGCATCCATCTTTGGTCAATGCCGCCCTCGCCCAACTGCGTGGCGACCCCCGTATCTCCGTTCGCGTACTTGACGCCATACGTGCGGAGCAGGGCACCGGTGGACGCCTCGCTGCCCCGGCCATCGTCCCCGTAGTAGTAGGCGTGGCCGGGTGGAACGAACGACCTGGGGAAGGAAGACGTTTCGCGGTCATAGTACTGGCGCATCAACTCCTCGAACGCCAGCGCGTGGTTGTTCATATCGGTCCAACCCCAGGATTGGGCGCGCCCGGGGTTCGATGCGTCTATCACGATCCACCCCTCTGCTTCAACTGTGCACTCCCTTCGTAGGCCGCAGGGTGAGGCTGCCGTCCGAGTCGACCCTCTGGTGGCAGGCCCAGCGCACCGGATGACACACCCCCTTCACCTCAATCTCAGCCTTCAACCTCAACCCCTTCCAGTCGCTCCCCTGCGGCAGGATGAACTGCGCTTGCCGCACTTTGCCCGGCAGCGGGTAGCCCGGATCGAGGCTGCCGCCAACGTTCACCTGGCCGTCGTCACTCACCACGTGCACCCGCAGCACACCGGGCACGCTGGCGATGCCATCGTTAGCAAAGCCGATCACCAGGCCGGGGCACTCGCCCTGCTGATAATGCCACACCCAGGAGGGGCGCACCCGGTAGCCGATTGAGCGCGCCATCTTGTCAATCATACCCGGGTATTGCTCGTAATAGTTCAGTACCCGATCCGCCAATATGCGATGCCAGTTCCACAGTGACCAGTAGTTGGCGCCGATGTCCATCACGTGCGCGATGACGTTGTCCGTGTGCGTCACGCCCTCATCCACGCTCAGGTCCCCCGGCGAACCATCCGACATCCCTACCTCTACCGCTGCGGCGATCCATGGCGGGCGATTGCTCAGCGCCTCGATCTGCTCGTTCTCGATGAAGATGGTATCGGTGCGCAGCCAGTTGTGGGTGCGCACGGTGCGGTCCAGGAGCACCGAGTTGCCGACCTTGCTGAAATCCGGCTGCGTATTGGTCGTCAGCGGCGTGCCTCTCCAGTGCGCCAATTGCTCCTCGAACATCTCGGCGAATGTGCGCGCCGCCGTCAGGTAATTGGGGAAAGGATTGAACTCGAAGGGCCAGGTGTGCCCCTCGCCCCAGAAGCCGTACATGAAAGTGTCCACGTACTCTACCAACGGATGGCCGTCGTAGGCATCCGCCAGCAGGGCATCCAACTCCCTGAAGGCAGACTGAAACACCGGGTGGTCGTAGCGCGGCTCGTACTGGACCTTGCCGGCCCACTCGCCCAGCCTGACCAGGGGCACCTTTTCCGCGACGAAATCGGGCATGGCCAGGCCGGGGATGTCGGGATTGCTCAGCATCACGCGGAAACCGACACGCTTGTCGTACCTCTGGGCCATCTCGAACGCCAGCATCCAGTGCTCGCACGGGTCCAGCCGGCCAGGCCGCTGCTGCACGTCTTTCCAGTTTACCCGGATGTACAACTTGCTCCCTGGCGGAATGCGGGCCAGGTTCTCGATGGACTGGGCCAGCGATTCGCCACCCTTCTTGGGTGGCCCTACCTCGTCGCAGATGTACGTGACCAGTCCCATCCCGAAATTGGGCACCACTTCGTCCGAGGGGGTCGTGGCCATGACCACCTCCCAGCCGGGCACCAGTTCGTACGGAAAAGGCCCCTGATTCAGCCGGTCTGAGACGGGCGGACCGGACCCGAAGTCGTATTTGTCCCAGTTGTGAGGGGGAACGGTTCCGGCGGTCATATCTAATCGGGTTCGTGTCCCTCGTTGATGGTCAGCAAGCCCAGCGAGCGCACGGCCACGAACGGGACGTACCCTCGTGCCTGGGCGCGGGTGTAGGCGTCGTCAATCTGTTCGGGAATGCCGGTATAGTCAATCGTCAGCACCAGTTTGCCCGCCGCCACCCACTGGTCCAAAACCGCCTCCCGTTCCGCCGTCCAATCCGGCGGAGAGGGTTCGTGATCGCGGGGATAGCCGTAGTAGAGGTCCTCCACGCCGACGCCCGTGACCGTCTCCAGGTAATCGGGGAAGCGGACCCCCAGTTCTTCCGCATTCTGGGGAAAGACGCCAAAGCCCGGCTGGCGCTCCCGCGCATATCGCGTGAGGCCGATGATGAAATCGGCCATCTCGCGCGCCGCCGTCTCCCGTCCCTGCTCTTCGTAATACTCGTAGGCGTCCACCCGGTCCATGTAGACCCCGTCGAAGCCCAGGGCCAGGACGCGGTCCAGGTAACTCTCTGGCGAGCCGTAGATGATGGCCTGCCAGTCGGGGTCCCAGTAGCGCACCCAATAGTCGCCGGCCCAGACCCCGTCGGTCTCATCCAACCAGGCGGGCGGCTCTTTGCTCCACTCCGGCTGCCAGTAGTGAGCAAGATTCGTAGCCTGGCCGATGCTCACGTAGCACAGGACGATCTTGTCTCCGCCGGGGCTGTGCTTGAGAGCCTCGATCCGCTCCCGGCTGCCCCCGGGCGCCCCCATCTGTACGACCACCAGGTCGTAGGCGGTTTCACCGATGCGCTCAAGCCGCGCCCGCTGCAACTGGTAGAGGAAGTCGTTGACGGCCAGCCAGTCCGGCGCAGGGACGGGAGTCGGAGAAAGCAAAGTGGAGGGAGCCTGCCCGGCGCAGGCAACGAGCGCCAGGAGCAGCCCGCAAGCGCTCACTCCCTTCAACCACCGCGTCATCCACATTCCGCAATCCGCAATCCGCAATCCGCATTCCGCATTCCGCATTCCACAATCCGCATTCCACAATCCGCATTCCTCACTTGATCCCACTCATAGTGAACCCCTGCACGATCCAACGCTGGAAGAAGAAATATACGATCAAGATGGGAATCACGACCATCACCGTGGCCGCCATCGTGATATTGGGCCGGCTAGAGTGCTGCGAGTTGTACCAGGTCAGAATGACGGGCAGCGTGCGCCGCTCAACCTTGGTGATGACCACCATCGGCCACAGGTAGGCGTTCCAGTTCGACATAAAGGTCAGTGTGCCCAGGGTCGCCAGCGCCGGTCCCAGTTGCGGTAATACCACGCGCAAGTAGACCTGCCACTCCGACGCGCCATCTATGCGGGCGGCATCCAGCAACTCGTTGGGGAGCGTCTGGATGAACTGGCGCATCATAAAGAGGCCAAAGGCATTCACTGCACTGAAAACGATCAGGGCCCACAGCGTGTTGAGCAGACCGACTTTGGCCAGGATCAGGAAGCCGGGGATCATCGTCAGCGTACCGGGAATCATCATCCCCAGCATGAACCAGCCGAAGAAGAGCCGCTTGCCTCGGAACTCGTACTTGGCAAACAGGTAACCGAGCAGCGAACTGGTGAAGAGACTGGTGCACACGTTGGCGACGGCGACAAACGCACTATTGAAGTAGAAGCGCGCGAGCGGAAGTTTGGGGTCCTGCAAGATGGTCTGGTAGTTGTTCAGCGTGGGGTTCTCCGGCCAGAACGTGGGAGGGACTCGCATGATCTCGGTGGCCATCTTGAAGGAGGCCAGGATCATCCACACGAACGGCATCAACGTCATCGCCAGCCCCAATATGAGAAACAAGAGGACCAGGTAGCCCTGCAGGCTATAGCGGATTTTATCCAGCGGGTTGACTCTGCGGGCGCTTCGAGTATAGGTGCCTGGACTGGTTGCCATCTCAATACTCCCATTCCGTGCGCAGTAATCGCATCTGAGCAATCGTGATTCCCATCACCAGGACTGCCAGCACGAAGCCGACGGCGGCCGCCCAGCCCATGCGCTGGTAACGGAAGGCGTTCTCGTAGATGTCGAGCATCAGAACGCGCGTCTGGTTGTTCGGCCCGCCCTGGGTCATCACCTGGATGATGTCGAAAACCTGGAATGCGTCGAGCATCGTCATCACGCAGACGAACAGGAGCGTAGGGCGCAATAACGGCACGGTCACTTTCGAGAAGACTTGCCAGGAGTTGGCGCCGTCAATGATCGCCGCTTCCCGGAGTTGCACCGGGATACCTTGCAGGGCGGCGATAAAGATCACCAGGTTGTACCCATAGTCTGACCACAGGCGCGTCACGATGACCGCCCACATACCCAGCGATACGCCCAAGAAGGTAGCGCGAGGATCAGACAGCCAGGCGATGGGCGTCCCGCCCAACAGACGGATGACCGCATTCACAAGCCCATACTGGGGATCGAAGATGTAGCCCCACATCATGGCCACCCCCACCCCGGCGGTGACGACCGGCAGGAAGTAGATGGCGCGGAAGGCGACCTTGAGCCGGCTGCGTACCGACTCGATGAGCGCCGCCAGGGGCAACGTAATCGCCAGGTTGAGGGGAAGCACACCAAAAGCAAAGAGCAGCGTGTTCTTGAGGCTGGTGCGGAACAGGCGCGCCTCCAGCGACGTCCCACTGATCATATTGCGAAAGTGCTCCAGTCCCACGAACGGATTGCTCCCTCCAAGGCCCAAGATGGGGCCTCCAGCGCGCCCGGGGCCGTATTCGAAGAACATCAACGCCAGCGCCCAGCCGATCGTCAGCACACCTAACGCCTCGTAGAGCAGGGTCGGGATCGCTACGCTGAGAACAAAACTGCGCTTCTGAGCCGCCAGCCCACTGAGCCGGCGTTTCACTGTGCTCGCACTCATACCCGCTTCCTTTCGTAAGGTTGCCCAGGGGCGCAAGTACTGTGCGCGCCTGCGCCCCTGGGATTCTTCGTCGCTGCGCTCCTCAGAATGACAGGGGAGCCGCTCCTCAGAATGACGGGGGAGCCGCTCCGCTCCTCAGAATGACGGGGGAGCCGCTCCGCTCCTCAGAATGACGGGGGAGCCGCTCCGCTCCTCAGAATGACTGTCATTCCGAGCGAAGCGAGGAATCTAGTCGAAGGTGGCGTTGGCCTCGGCGTCAATCGCCTGCAATGCCTCATCCACCGTCTCCAGCTCCTGCAGGGCGTTGAGGATGTGCGGGTAGATAACCTCGTACACCACCAGGTCGCGATCGGGCATGCCTCCCATGTAACGGCCGTAGGAGAGCTGTTTCAGTTCCTCCGTGATCCACGGCAGTGCCTGTGCCAGTTCGGCTGACTCGGCATTCTCGGGGATGGCGGGGATAGTGCTGCTGGTGATGTTCCACTGGAGGGCATTGTCCTTGTTGGCAGTCACGAACTTGGCAAAGTCCCACGCTACGTCCTTGTGCTCACTGTTGGGTGAGACGACTAGCCCCCAGCCGGAATCGGCCACGAAGATCGGCTCATCCCCAACCGCTGGAAGGACAAAGTAGCCGTACTCGTCCTTAAAGTCTGGGTAATCGGTCACCCCCATCGAGACGGCCCACGGCCCGATGTAGCCGATGGCCACTTTGCCTTCGAAGAAGGCGCTGCCGACCCAGTTCTGCGCGTCGTTGAACAGCACCGGATCCAGCACTTGCCAATCCTTGACGGCGGAGAGCATGTACTCCAACGTCTCCTTGGCCTCCGGCGTGTCGAAGGTAAAGCCTGTGTGATCGGCCTTCCAGTAGTCGCCGCCGCGCTGTATGATACCGGCGAGGAACCAGAAGGAACCGGGGTCACCAGCGTTGAAGTCGAAGCCGGCCACGGTCATCACGCCAGCATCGTCGAACTTGGACAAAGCCTGGCCGTCCTTCAGCACGTCGTCCATGGTCTCCCACTTGGGTGGGTAGGTGAGGCCAGCCGCCTCGTACATGGTCTTGTTGACCAGCACGCCGCCGTACTCGATGTTGAACTCCTGCGGCAGGCCATACAGTTTGCCGTCGCAGGTGAAACCGCCGAGGGGGGCAGCGTAGAAGAGGTCCTCCGCCTCCGCCAGCGACATGACGTCCTCGGGAACCGGGCTCAGCCGCTCGGCGTACTGGCAGGTCCAGGTGCCGAACATCGAGAGAACGTCGGCTTCTTCTCCCGACGGCATGGACGTCTGGAGGGTCTGGATGTACGTATCGTACTCGAAGGTCTCGAGGGTGATCTGGACATCCGGATGGGCCTCCTGGTAGGCGGCGATCAGCGCCTCGTAGCCCGCGTTGAAGGTGGGGTTCTGGTGCGCCCACAGCCGCAGGCTCACCTTCTCGCCCTCGGCGGGCGGCGCGGTCACTTCGGGCGGCGCCTCAGTCGCAGGTGGCTTCTGGCCACAGGCAACCAGGCTGAGTGTCATCAGCGCAGCCAGCAGGCTGAGCAATAGCGAGTGAGACCACTTGGTGCGCGTTTTCATTTCTTCCTCCTGTCACTTTTACTTGAAATCGGAACCACACAAGCCAATATAGTGAGAACTCCTGTACCCGATAGCCATCACCTCCTTCGCACCCCACTCCTTATCCTTCAGCGATCGCCTCCTGGCCGGCCGATCCCCTAAACGACGATCGGCTCGATACCCAACAACTCACAGGTCTCCACCAGATCGTCTTTGAGATCGCCGTAGGCCATGTGGATGTACTCGGAGCGCAGGTTCTGCACGAAACATTCGAGGTCCCCATCCAGCCTGAGAAAGGCGTGCGGCCACATGGGATAGCCACACTCCTCCAGCCAGGCCGCTTGACCCTCAATCGCCTCCCCTGGGGCGATCAGCATCACGTACCGGCCCTGCAGGCGCGACAGGCGGGCCAACGTGATGCGGCCGGGCTTGCAGATCAAGCCGGTGCACACACCACTGGCCTTGCACTCCAGGCGAGGCTGATAACTGAGTTTCACCTCCTTGGGGTCCCTGGCCAGCGTGATGGCACCGGCCCCGTCGTCAATCAGGCGCACGACGCCGCTCTTCCGATCCACCAGGTTCACGTCAGCCGTGAACAGCGGCCCGTCGCTGAGGAGGCGCAGGACGTAGGCCGTCAGCGCGCCGTTCGAGTCGTTGAGGCAGGTGGTGACAAAGCCCCGCGAGGAGAGGCGGCTCTGGGCCAGGCACATCGAGCAATAGTTGTCGCTCAGGCCGAACATGTCGTTGACCCCGGTTAAGTCAAACTTTTCGCGGGCGATGATGCGCTCCAATCCTAGGTAGAGACGAATGGCCCGTTCCGTCACCTGGTCATACGGCGGAACGGCGCCATACTCCGCCTGCAGCGTGCGATAGTACTCCCGCACCTCGTCCTCCGGGACCTGCTCTCCCTCGGCCACCACCTCGTACTGGTCCACGAACCCCACGCTGAGACCGAACTCGCGCAGCCATTGGGCAGGGTCCACCGGCCCGGTATAGATACCCATGCCGTGGCCGCCGACGGAGCCGAAGCGGGATCTGCGCAGGACGTTCTTGACGCGGGCAGCGCGGGCGAAACGCACGATCGAGTCCATCAGCCCCGGCTGCTCGGGCAGACCATAGACGACCTTGTGCGGGATGCCGACTTCGTCCATCGAGCCGTGTGTCACCGCCAGGCCACCGATGGACCACAAGCGCGGGATGGGCAGAGCCCACATCATAATCGGGCGGGCAAAACGCTGGGCCGCCTGGAGAATACGGTCGGCCCAGTTCCAGGTCTGGACAAAGAGGACCATGCAGTCCACGTCCTCCGCCAGGAAACGATCTATCACCTCGCACGCCTCGCCGATTTCGCTCACCACACGCTGGTGCGCGACGACGTCCACTGGGGCGGCCAGGAGACCATCCAGCGCGATGCGGGTGTCTCCCTCCTGGATCCACGCCTCGCCTGTCTCGGTGGCGGCCTTGTAGAGCCCCGGCCAGGTAATCGGCAGGAAGCCGACCTTGGGCCTGGCCGCGTGGCACGGCGATAGCCCGATTGCCGTCATGGTACACCTCCGTTTTCAAAGGTAAGTCGGTATAGAAGCGGCAGCGATCGCCGCGCAAGAGGCTGGTGAGAAAGGCTATTGTACACGATATAACAACCTGGACCCAATGTGGGTAGGGATGAGAGTGAAACCTGCTTTCACGAGTTCGGGTCGGCGCTCAGAGAAGTAGATCGGCTGCTGGCGCAGCCGCTCGCGAATGTAGGGCATGAACGAATCTGGCAACCGGTTGTTCTCCATCTGCGGGATCGTCTCCAGAAAGACCAGGTCGGTCCGCCCCTGTTCGACGTGCGCGGCGTAATAGAAGGGGTAGGCCCAATACCAATCGGTAAAGACGATCGCGTCTGGGTCCAGCCACCTCACGAACGTGGTAGCCTCCTGGTGAACGCCGTTCATGCCATAATCGTCGGCGGGGTAACCGTTGAAACGGTCATCAGCCGGAAAGTCCGGGGACCCGGCGCGTACCATCTCCAGGCGTGGCGCGAACACCGGCCACACGCCCACGGCCAGGGCCGCCACGGCCAACACGGCCTCGGCCATCAGCCGTCCCACCCGCTGCGGAATCAAGCGGCCCAGGCCATCCAGCAGCCACCCCAGCCCTGCACTGGCCAGAGTAGCGAGCATACAATAGCCGGGGATGAAAAACACGTACAGGTCCCACAGGTCGTAGTTGAACGTGTATCCCCAGTGGACGGCGAGAGCCAGGAAGAACAAGAGTGCCACACGCCAGCGGCGCACGATCAGGCTGGCCAATCCAAGCCCGGCCAACCCCACGAGCCACCAGGAGAGTTCGCCAGGCAAGCGATGCCAGTACTCGGCGGCCAGGCGCGGCATGACCTGGCGGGGATCGGCGAACATCAGCGAATGGAACTGCCGCCCGCTCAGGTCGAACGCCAGCCGTTCAAAGGGGCTATCCACGTCGCTGGCCTGAAAACCCCAGGCCGAATAGGCCGGCAGGAACGAGGTATTAAAGTAGCTCGCGACAGGATTATGCCAGTCGAGGGCCAGGAAAGCGCACACCATCAGCACGACCCCCAAAAACGCCCCCAGCAGCGCCGGCCGCCACACAGCCCACCTCCCCTCTCCTCCCCCCTCTCCCCCCCCCCATGGGGGGGGGCTGGGGGGGGGCTGGGGGGGGGGAGAGGGGGCCGACCGCTGGCCGGTTGGGGTGAGGGCCTGCCCCCCTCTCCCAGCCTTGGGAGAGGGGCCGGGGGTGAGGGCCTGCTCACCAACAGGAACACCCCCACCGCCGGCGCCACGAGCGCCACCGTCATGTGTACCCCCAGGCTCAGCCCACCGAGCAGCCCGGCGACGAACAGCGCGGCGGGGTGGTCGTACGCTTCCCACAGGAGCAGGCACACGAACACGCCGACGAGGAACGCCGCGCCCGGCGTGTACACTTCGGCGATCTCCGCCTGCGACCAGAAGGTGGGCGAGACGGCCAGCGCCAGCGCTCCGACCAGCGCCGGCCCGCTGTGCCCGCATAGCATGCGTCCCGCCAGGTATACGCCGGCTACCGTCAGCGCCGCCATGCAGGCGGAAAGCAGGTTGACCCGGTAGGCCACGTCACGCACCGGCAGCCAGGTAAAGACCTTGCCCAACAGGAGATAGATTTGGTAGCCGGTGGGATGGGTATTGCCCAGGAGGGTACTGAGGACCTGAAACTCGCCGCTATCCCCCGGCAGGAGGCCCGGCGCCAGGGTGCGGACGTACACCGCCAGGCTCACAGCGGCGGCGGCCACAGCCCACCCAACGTCGCGCAGACGTAGCGCGGCCTGCTTCAGCCTCGGAGCAGGTTCACCACTCATGTCCCTCGTATTCCGCCAGCGCCCGGCCGATGGCCGTGAACGTCTTTTCGAACTCGCCGGGCGGAAAATCCTCCGTACAGCCAATCACCAGCCGCCCGCCCGGCACCCCTTCCCCAAGCCCCCCACGTAGTGGGGGGTCCGTGACAGCCCGCCCAGGCCCAGGACCGCCACCTTCCCCAAGCCCCCCACGTAGTGGGGGGTCCGTGACAGCCCGCCCAGGCCCAGGTCCGGCTCCTTCGCGCAACAGGTCCAGCGTGTAAGCGTATATCGCCTCTGCCGGCTCCAAGAACAGCGAGCCGGGAACATTCACCCACACCACCTTGTCCGGCCAGGCGGCCTTGGCCTCGGCCACGCTCAGGTCCCCCATCGGCGGCGGGGTAAATGCTTCGATCACCGGCAGGTCGGTCCGCGCCAGGCAGTCCACCAGCGGGCGGTTTGAGCCATCGTAGTGGGCGATGGGAATCTTGCCCGCCCTGCGCAAGACCGGCACGGCCCGGGCGTAGACCGGAGCGCAGTAGCGCTCGAACAGCCGCGGCGAGATGATCGTCCCGGTCACGTTGTCGCCGAACCAGATGATCTCGGCCGGGCTTTCGGCGGCCAACTGGATGTGCCGTTCATAATGCTGGTTCAGCGCATCTATGAGCGCATCGAAGCGCTCGCCGTGGTCATAGATCCCTTCCACCAACCGCTCCACCCCCATCCACGACACCATCAGGGTCATGATGGGAATGGGCATGATCTCGCCGACGACGATTCCACCCTCGCCCATCTCGGCGTCGGCCTGACACCAGGGTGCGAAATCCGGCTCGAAGCGGGTGTGCCGAAATAAGTACTCTGCCGCCGGGTAATCCTCGACGCCCGCGATAAAGAATTTCCTAATCCAGCGGCTGCCATAGTTGGGCTCCAGGACCGCCTCTTCGGTCAGCACGCCAACCGGCGTCTCGATGCGTGTGGTAAAGTGCGGCTGGCCCCCGCTGGATTTCCGCTCCTCGGTCACCGTCACGCCGTCGTACAGCGGGCGGAAGATGCGCCGCGTGCCCATAAAACCCAGCCCCTTGCGGTGCAGCGCGCGGGCGGCCTCACTGTCGGGCGCCAGCCAGGCGTAGACGTTCCACGGGATACGGTCCGAAACCCCACCCCGCAACGTAGTGAGCAGCCGCTCCCGCAGCGTCATCCGCATTCCGCACTCCGCATTCCACACTCCGCATTCCGCATTCCGCATTCCGCATTCTATTTGAAGCCGGTGAGCGCGATCCCGCGCACGATCCAACGTTGGAACAGGAAATAGACGATCAGGATGGGCAGGATCACCAACACCGACGCCGCCATGGTGAGGTCGTAACGCGAGCCGTGCTGCGAGTTGTACCAGGTCAGCATCACGGGCAGTGTGCGCCGTTCCGTCGTGGTGATGACGATGAGCGGCCAGAGATAGTCGTTCCAGGTGCCCATGAACTGAAAGATGCCCAGCGTCGCCAGCGCTGGCCCCATCTGGGGCAAGACGACGCGACCATAGATGCCGATCTCGGACGCCCCGTCAATGCGGGCCGCGTCAATCAACTCGCCGGGGATGCTTTCGATGAACTGCCGCATCAGGAAGATGCCAAAAGCACTCACACCCGCCGGGACGATCAATCCTGTCAGGTTGTCCACCAGGTGCAGCCGGTTAATGATCAGGTAGAGCGGGATCATGACAACCTGGAAGGGAATCATCATCGTGGCCAGCGTCAGCGTGAAGAGCAAATTCTTGCCGAAGAACTGGTACTTGGCGAAGACAAAGCCGGCCAGGGAACTGGTGAACAGGATCAGCCCCGTCACGCTCGCGGTGACGATGATGCTGTTCAGGTAAAAGCGCGCCAGCGGTACGTGCGGATCAGTAAAGATCGTGCGGTAACTTTGCAGGGTCGGATTCTCCGGGATCAGCGTCGGCGGCAGGCGGACGATCTCAGTCGAAGACTTGAACGAGTTGCTCAACATCCACAGGAAGGGGGCCAAAGTGACAAGACATCCCGCGATCAGCAAGCCGTAGACCAGCATGCGGCCGATCCATAACCCAATTGTACCGGGTGTACTCACCCGCCGCCTCTTGGAGAAACCGGGTTTTTCCCTAAGCGAAGCGGCGGAAACCCGGTTTTTTGTCATCGTATCTGCTGTGGCCATGGCTTAATACTCCCATTCTTTGCGCAAGAGGCGCATCTGGACCAGGGTAGTGACTATGATGATGAGAAAAAGCGCCATCGCAACCGTAGCCGCCAGCCCCATCTCCTGGTAGCGGAAGGCGGTCTCGTAGACGTGCAGGACCAGCGTGCGGGTAGTGTTGCTGGGGCCGCCATGGCCCATCATCACGTCCACCAGGACGAACTGCTGCCACGAAGAGAGCATGGTCATCACGATCACAAAAGTGAGCGTGGAGCGCAGGAGCGGGAGCGTGATGCGCCAGAAGCGCTGCCAGGCGTTGGCCCCATCCACCAGGGCCGCCTCGTGGAACACCTCCGGGATGCCCTGCAACCCGGCGATAAAGATCACCAGGTTGTACCCCATGTCCTGCCACACGTAGGTCACGATCACACACAACATCGGGAGGGGCACACCCAGGATGCGCGTCGTTGCATCGCTCAACCAGGGCTTCCCCGGCAGGCCCAGCGCCTTCAAGGCCAGGTTAAGCAGCCCAAAGGTCGGGTTATAGACGGTACCCCAGATGATGGCGACGGCCACCAGGGAGGTGACGGTCGGCAGGAAGTAGATCGTGCGAAAGATCACCTTAAACCGCTGGCGTACCGACTCGATCAACACGGCCAGCGGCAAGGTGACCACCAGGTTCAAGGGCAGCACGAGCAGGGCAAAGATCAAGGTGTTCTTGACCGAGATACGAAAGAGTTGCCCGTTCGGGGAACCGGAGAACAGGTCCACATAGTTCCGCAGCGCCACGAACGGATTGCCGCCCCCCAATCCCAGGAGCCCACCCTGGCGGGTCGGGCTATAGCGGAACAAGGTGATCAACACCGCCCAGACCATCGGGAGCAAGGTAAAGAACATCATGTACACCATGATCGGGGTGAGCGACGTCCCGGCAAAGATGTGCTGGCTGCGCAGCAACTTGGTTCGCCTGCGTGTGACAGTCGTCATTGTTATCCTCGCTTTCAGTGCGGGTGAGGTGCCCGGCACCTCGGTCGTGCCGGGCACCCCCCGTTGCTCGGGGCAGGCCTGCAACCTTCCCTGAAAGCGCGGGTGAGTACACCCGTGAGCTTTCGGGAAGGTCTGCGGATTACCCGCTGATCTTGCTGTCAATCATCGCGTTGGTTTCGTCGTTCATCAGGGTCATGGTCTCGTCCACCGAGCGCTGGCCCTGCATGCACTCAACGAGGCGCGTGGCGATGACGGTGTACCAGACGTAGTCACGGTCCTGGAGCATCCCGACGTAGCGGCCGTAGGGCAGCACCTCCAGGCTGGGGCCCAGCCAGTTCAGATCGTTGAGCAATGCCGGGTCCGCGGCGACCGACTTGAGCGCCGGCACCGTGCCGGTGGCCACGTTCCACGCGCGGGCGTTGGCCTGATCTGCCGTCCAGAACTTGGCCAACTCCCAGGCCTTCTGCATGTTCTTGCTGTTCGGCGAGACCACCTTGCCCCAGCCGGCGTCGGCGGCGAAGGACATCTGGCTGCCAAAGTAGGGGCTGCGGACGTATTCCCAGGGATCGGCAAAGTCAGGGTAGTTGCGGCGCCCCTCCGGCACGATCCAGGGGCCGATAAAACCAATCCCTACCAACCCCTGGAAGAAGGCGCTGCCGACCCAGTTAGAGTTCGGGTTGAACGTGAAGGGGTCCACGACCTTGTCCACGACCGCCATGTCCACCAGCCACTGCACGGTCTCCTTGGCCTCCGGCGAGAGGAAATTGAGGTGAATCTTGTCGTTGGCGAAGTAGTCGGCCCCTCGCTCCAACACCCCTTCCCAGTACAGGAAGCCCAGCCCGTCGCCGTTGACGTAGTGGAAACCGGCCACGGTCATCGTCTCCCCGTCCATCTTGACCAACTTCTGGGCATCGGCGACCAGGGCCTCCCAACTGTCCCACTTGGGCGGGTAGGCCACTCCAGCCTCTTCGAACATGCGCTTGTTGACCAGGACAGCACCATTTTCCAGGTTATATTCGTCGGGCATGCCGTACAGCTTGCCCTCCCACACGTAGCCGTCCAGTGGGGCCTTGTAGAACAGCTCCTGCGCCTGGGACATGCTCATGGCGTCTGCCGGCGCCTCCGCTAGCGTACCGCCCTTGGCATAGGATTGCACCCAACTGCCGAACATCTCCATCACGTCGGCCTCGTTCTTGGCCGCCATCGAGGTCTGGATGGTCTGGATGAACTGGTCGTAGGGAAAGTTCTCATACGCAATCGTGACACCCGGGTTGGCGTCCTGGAACTTGGTGACCAACGCCTCATTGGCAGCGATGAAGGATGGATTCTGGTGCGACCAGAGGCGCAGCGCGATCGCCTCGGCCCCAGGCGCTTCCGTCGCGCCCGGCTCGCTGCGCTCGGTGGCGGGTACACCCCCACCGCACGCGGCGAGGACGGTTCCGGTGGCCGCGACGGCGCTCAGGCGCAAAAAATCCCGACGGGAAAGTGTCTTCTTGTCCATCTTTTCTCTCTCCTTATGCGATGTCTGCTAGACTGATTATCTGACGAACTACAACCGAGCAAGTCGCCACTATGTCTTTAGACGCCGATCACCCCCTTTCGTAAGACGTAATACGTAATGCGTAACTGGTTCCTACGCTGGGATTCCTACCAATGATGTCCGGCCAGGAAGCCGGCGACGACCTCCCAGGTCGGTTGCCCTTGTAAGCCGCCGATGGCACCGGCGACGGAGCGTCCGCACCGGCAGGCCACGTCCAGGCACTGGCCCAGCGGCAGCCCGCGCAGCCAGCCAGCCAGGAAGCCGGCGTCGAAACTATCCCCTGCCCCCACGCTGTCCCCACCCGTGGCGGGTGTCACTGTGCATTCCACCACCCTATCTCCATCGTAGACCCGGGCGCCATGCACGCCCCGCTTGACCACGACGATAGCGCCAGCCGGCAGCCCTCGCGCGTGCAGCCACGCCACGGCCTCCTCCAGACCAGCGCACCCACTGATGTGGAGCGCTTCCTGCTCGTTGGGCAGGAACAGGTCCGTGAGGAGCAGACTCTCTGCCAATGTCGAATTCCAGCGCTCCTCAGGATCCCAGTTGGTGTCGAGCGAAATGGTGAGGCCCAACTCGCGCGCCCGCCGGAAGATCTCAGGAATGTGCGGGCGCAGCCCGCTATGCAAAAAGAAACTGCCGTGATGCAGATGGCGGGCCGAGGCCAGAAATTCATCGCTGACGTCGTCCGGCCCCAGCGCAGCCAGCGAGCCCAGGTAAGTCAGGATGGCCCGGTCTCCAACCACCCCGCTCGCACCTGGATCGCTCGTAGCCCCGTCTCGGGGCGTCCCCCCCCCGCTCGTAGCCCCGTCTCGGGGCGTCCCCCCCCCGCTCGTAGCCCCGTCTCGGGGCGTCCCGCTCTGGCACAGCGCAACGCCTAGCCCGGTCTTCAGGGCCGGGTCCACAATCACGTGGCGCGTGTCCACCCCGCATTCGTCGAGGCGGCGCAGGATCAGGCGGCCAAAATTGTCGTCCCCCACCCGCCCGAGGATCCCCACCCGCAGCCCCAGCCTGGCGGCCTGGCAGGCGAAGATACAGCACGAGCCGCCCATCTCGACGACGTAATCGTCCACCAACTTTTCCACCTGGCCGAAGCGTGGCACCACGTCCGCCCCGCTCACGATCAGGTCCACGCACATATCGCCGAAGGTGATTACGTCATACTGTCGCATACTGTTTATGCTCCCTCTCCCCCTCGGGGAGAGGAGCCTGCCCTGAGCCTGTCGAAGGGCTGGGGTGAGGGGCGCTCACCCTTGATAAAAGTTTGGCAGATATCGCCGGTGCGCCTCCAGCAGTTCATCCCCCACCTTGCGCGCCACGTCCGGGTCGGTCACCGCGCCGTCGGCCAGCAGCGCCTCCACCAACAGCCCGCGATCGCCCGCCAGGGCCGCCTCGACCGTCAGCCGGGCCGCGGCCAGTTTACGGGTGATGATCGCCGCCAGCGGTGCGGGGAAGTCGGGAATCTGCAACGGACGCAGCCCGGTGGCCGTCGCCGCCGCAGGCAACTCCAGGATCGCATCGGCGGGCAGATTGGGCACCGCCCCCTGGTTGGGCAGATTGGCCGCAAAGATGCGCCGCTCGTCGTACTCCATCGAGCGCAGGATGTTGAGCAACTGCTCGTGCTCGCCGGGCGCGCGCTCGAAAACCTGCTCGTCCAGTAGCTTCTGGCCCAGGGCCTGCGCCCGCATATCGCCGTAGACCTGGTCGCCCCAGGCGATGGTGTCCTCGAAAGAGAAGGCGTCCACTCCCAGGGTCCTACCGTAGTATCGCCCGCCCGGGAAGCGCTCCGGGAAAAACTCTGTCACGTGCCGGTCGTTGACCGCCGGGTAGGCGCCGTAAGTTTCAAACAGTGACCAGGAGAAGGGATTTTCGATTGCGGACTTGGGACTGCGGATTTCGTCCAGGCGTGCCCGCACCAACGGCCAGGCATCCCGGCCCTTCCAGCGCAGATCGAAGATAAAGGTCAGGTGGTTGAGCCCCACGTACAGCGACGTCACCTCTTCCGGCGGCGCGCCAATGAACGCCGCCAGTTCCCGCTCGACGTGAAAGGTGCCATGGCACAGCCCCACCACCGGGACGCCGGTGGCCTGGCGGATGGCCCAGCAGTTGGCCGTCATCGGGTTGGCGTAGTTAAAGAACCAGGCTCCGGGGCAGAGCGACTGCACGTCGCGCGCAATGTCCACCAGCGCGGGAATCATGCGCATGGCACGCGAGATGCCGCCCGGCATCACCGAGTCGCCCACCGGCTGGTAAATGCCATACTTGCGGGGGATGAACACGTCCGCCTCCCATCCCCGCCGCCCGCCCACCCCGATGGTGGTGACCACCACGTCCGCGCCAGGAAGCACGTCGCGCCGGTCGGTGGAGGCGCTGATGGCGATCTGCGCCCCCTTCGCCTCGACCATACGCTGGCTGAGCCCTTCCGCCGTCTCCAGCGCTGCCGGGTCTATGTCCACCAGCCCCAACTCCCACGGCCCCAGGTCGCCCGATCGGAATCGGGGGTCGCCCGACAGGATCAAGTCGGCCACCAGACCCTGGGTGAACATGGCGCTGCCTGCACCGATCAGTACGAGTTTTTTGGTCATTTCACAACTCCACCACTGCGGTCAGGTGAGTCGGGTGATCGGGGTCCAGCCCCTTGGCTATGGCGCGGTGATAGGCCAGGCGCTGGGCTACCGGGAGATAGAGCGGCCCGCGCTCCCACTCGCCCAGGCCACTCTGCAGTTCGACGACGTGCTCGGCCTGCCAATCAGAGAGGGATGCGCCATTCTCCATCAGCGCCAGCGTATGAGCCCCTAACCCCTGCATATCCTTGAGCACCCGCAGTTCTTCTGCCCGCGCTGTATCGGAGAGGAACCCCACTACCAGCGTGTGCTCGTCCACCATGGACATCGGCCCGTGGCGGAACTCTAGCGGGTAGTAGGCCTCCGCATACGACAGAGACATCTCTTTCGTCTTGAGCATCGCCTCGCTGGCCAGCCCGTAGAGCGGACCGCTGCCGAGGAAGAACAAGCGCTCGATGCTCCGATCTTCCCCCAGGCGTTGGGGCAGGTCCCCCACCCGGCTCACCAGATCCTCCAGAGCGCCGGGGAGCCGATCCAGGCGCTCCAACATCTCCTCGTCGCCATCCAGCGTGGCTGCCAGCGCCTGGGTGAGCAGGAGCATGCTGGTGAAGGAGCGGGTCTGCGCCACCGATTGCTCCTGTGCATCCGCAGCCACCAGCGTGAAATCGGCCTGTTGGGCCAGGGGGCTTGCGGGGTAGCACGTCACGGCCAGCACCGGCCCGGCTCCGACCTCCTGGAAACACTCCACCGCCCGCAACGTCTCGGTCGTCGCCCCAGAGCGAGAAACCGCCACCAGCAGCGTCTCTTCACCGGGGATCGTGTCGGGGAAGAGCCACAGTTCGGAGGAGGGAAGCGCGCGGGCGGGGAAAATGGTGCAGGAATTCAGCATGGCGGCAGCAGTCTGGGCCAGATAGTGCGTGGATCCGCAGCCCACGACCAGGATCTGTTCAAAGCCCACCTGGTCCAGAAAGCCATCCAATGCTGGCCGGCCAGCGGCGAAACCCCTCAGCGTTGCTTGCCAGACCTGAGGTTGGCTGACGATTTCTTGCCAGGTGTGCGAGTCTTTGGTCATGTTTCTCCCTTCTACAGACCTGACAGGTTTAGGAAAACCTGTCAGGTCTCTGTCAGGTATCGGCCACGATGACCTGGATGCCCATCTCGCGCAAGCGGGCCATCGCCTGTGGATCGGCCTCCGCATCGGTCACCAGGACCTTGACGCGCTCCAACGGCGCCAGGTACGCCGAGGCGACCTTGCCGAACTTGGTGTGATCGGCCACCACGATCAGTTGGGGGGACATTTCGATAATCGCGCGGTCGGTCATCACCTCGGGCAGGTAGTCGTTGGTCAATCCTACCTCCAGGCTGATGGCCGGTATCCCGATGATGACCTTGTCTACCCGCACCTCGCGCAGGGACTGTTCGGCGATGTGGCCGATCAGGGAGAGTTCGGACGGGCGCATCATGCCGCCGGTGACGACGACGGTCACCCCTGTGGCCCCGGCCAGTTCCGTGGCCGTGGTCAGCGCGTTGGTGACTACGGTCAGGCCCCGGCGGTCCACCAGGTGCCGGGCGACGTAGGCGGCGGTAGAACCAGAACCGATGAAGACTGACGCGCCGTCCGGCACCAGCGCGGCGGCCGCACGCCCGATGCATTCCTTGCAGACTTCTGTCTGGCTCATGCGCTGGACCACTGGCGGTTCGGGCAGCACAGGAGGAGCGAGGAGCGCCCCGCCGTGGGCACGGCGCAGCAAGCCCCGCGCCGCCAACTCGCCCAGGTCGCGCCGGGCGGTCACCTCACTGACGCCAAAACGGGAGCCTAACTCGGCGACGGTAACCTGGCCGGTGTCCCGCACCGCCTGCAGGATCAACTGCTGGCGCTCTTCCTTCAGCATGGTAGCCAAGGCACCCCTCCGGACTTGGATTTCCAGGTTCGTAATCTAGTATATCACAATCGGTCACGCTTGTCAATCATTTCGGTCACATTCGTTCAGTGAGTCCCAGGTAGCGCGTCGCCGTCGCCAGCAGCACCCGGGCCAACTGCTCAAGCCGGGAGAGCGCCACAAACTCCGGCGTGGCGTGTGCCCGCTCCAACCCACAGCCATCGCAGCGCTCATCCTGTACCGCGCGGGCTGTCGCCAGAAGCGGCATCGCTGGCCGAACCGTTCGCCGTCTGCCTTGAAGCCATCGGTCGGGCCGGCGGCGTACAAGGGAAGACGGTCTGCGTGTTCGGCGATGGCCCGTTCGGCATCATCCTATCCCGGCTGGCACGACGCCAACGAGCCGATCAAGTCCTGTTGTTCGGCCACCACCAGGCACGCATGGCACAGGTGAAGGAATACGACGTGCTGACGTTTGACGAACAGCATGTGGACGTGAGTCGCTGCATTCGGGAGCACACGGACGGCTGCGGTGTCCAGGTCGCCGTTGACACTACCGGCACTCCACAGGTTCTGGACAACGTCGTGGACTGGTTGATGCCCCGCGGTACACTGGTCCTCCACAGGCTTCCGATCCACCAGGTCCACCACGGATTTGAGCTGATGCGCAGCCGCAAAGATGACGTGATCAAGGTCGCCATCGTTTTCGACGGCTGACACGCTTCCATGCCCCCGACGCGGATCAGGCAATTGACGAACGTCGCCCCCTCCAACGCCCGCCGCCGGTCAGTAGTAGCCGTCACAGCAATCGGAGGGCCTTCCCCCCTCTCCCCCTCTCCCCTGCTCCCCTGCTCCCCCTCTCCCCCCCAGCTCCTGGCGAGCACATTCGACGATCCGATCCACCTCTCGCGCCAGCGCCTCGTCCATCGGCTCCGGCTGGTGTGTGGCGAGGATGCGCCTCACTTCGGCGGCGGCCCGCTCGCCCATCGAGGTCCGCCCTTGATCTTCCCACCCGTCCCACGCCTGGCGCGTCCAGGCCGGGCCGGGGAACCAGATCTCCTGGCGGAAGTGCCGCACCGTGTGGTCTTCGGCCAGGTAATGGCCGCCGGGGCCCACCGCGTGCACGACCTCCGTAGCCAGGGTATCGGGGGTGACCTCGAACCCACGGGCGACGCGCTTCACGTAGGCCATCAGTTCGTCGTCCACGAACAACCAGAGCAAACTGGCCCCGTGGTCCGTCCCGCAGATGCCGGCGTGCCCGAAGGTGTCGGCGCCGGCCAGGACACCCAGGGCCAGGCTGGCCCCCTTCTCGATGCCCGCCTGCACGTCGGGGACCTTGGCGTCGGTGAGGCCGACGTTGACGTAGACGGGGAAGCCATAGGAGCGCGCGACCTCCACCATAGCCACGCCCATCAGCCCCTGCTCAGGGGAGCCGAAGGAACAGATGCTCGTGCGCGGGTCCATCACGTGGGGGATGCCCCCGTAGGTGACCGGCGCGCCCGGCGCTAACAACTGGGCGACGACGATGCCGGAGAGTATCTCGGCGTTCTCCTGCGCCAGCGTACCGGCCAGCGTGGCCGGCGCCGTGCCCGACGTCATCGCCATGGGGCCGAAACTGGCCGGCTGCCCGGCCCGTACGAACTCGGCCAGGACGTCCAACCCATCGTGCGGTAACTGCAAGGGGCTGATCGGCTCGAGGAACGCTTCTACCATCGGGCGAGCACGCAGGGCCGCCTCCCCCCCCGCGACGGCGCGGTAAATCTCCAGCACGTAGCGGGCGGAGCGGCCGTTGGCGACCCAGCAGCGGGTCGGCTTGGCCGTGCCCTTGACCAGTTCGGCGGTCAGGAACACGTCCCGGTGCGTGGTCGGCACCTCTGCCGGCATGCCCATCGCGCCGACGATGGTGACGTTGGGCAGGGCGTCGCCCAGGCGCACCGCATCCCGCGCGTCCTGGATGGAGGGGGCCCGGCGCTGCCCGCTCTCCATATCCACCCAGGCATACTGGCCGGGGCTGGACATCAGCACCAGGTCGCCATAGCCCAGGCGCGCGGTACGTGCGGGTGAGTACACCCGTGAGTCTGGAGAACGCCCGTACAGCACGTACTCCTTGCCAGCGCGGGCGACGCAATCCATGACCAGGGTCTCGGGCAGGCGCGCGACCTTGCGTGCCCGGTCCACCTGTGCACCCGCTTCGGCCAGCAGAGCCAGCATTCCATCGTGGTGCACCATCACGCCCGTCTCGCGCAGGATGGCCAGGCTGGCCTCCTGAATCGCCTGTATCTCTCGCTCAGCCAGCAATTGCAGACGAATCGTCGCCATACTCGTCTCCTATCACGTAGGTCACGCTTGCAGCGTGACGAACCCGCAACCAGGCCCGTCACGTTTCAAACGTGACCTACATCCACACCAGTCGCGTAGTCCCGTAGGTCACGCTTGCAGCGTGACGAACCCGCAACCAGGCCCGTCACGTTTCAAACGTGACCTACATCCACACCAGTCGCGTAGTCCCGTAGTCCCGTAGGTCACGCTTGCAGCGTGACGAACCCGCAACCAGACCCATCACGTTTCAAACGTGACCTGAATCTATTGTCTCTCGCGCGGCCTGGTAGATCCGCTCGATCTCCCGCCGCCTGTCCGCGTCCAACTCGAACTCGTGGGCGGCGATGCGCCGGCGCACTTCTTCCCGCAGCCGGTCAGCCAGCCGTGGCTGCCCCTCAGAAAGCCAGGGGCCACCCCCCCGGCGCTCCCAGTGCCGGGGGTACCACACGTGCCGCTTATAGTGGTCCAGGGTGCTATCCAGCATCATGAATCCCTGCCGTATGCCGCTCTGAACCTCGGCCGCCCAATCGTCCACCGCCTCCTCGTCCAGCCACACCCCTTGGACCGCCCGCTGCACCCAATCCCGAACCTCGCAGTCAGCCAACAACTGCACCGGGCTAAAGATGTCGTCCAGGCTGAGCGTGCCCGCGCTACCGAAACTGCGCGCGCCCAGGAAGGCGCCCAGCGCCATGATGGCCGCCTTGTCGGCCCCCGACTGGACGTCCGGCATTTTAGACATCACGTGGATGTTGCCGAAGGACGGCTCCCAAGGCCAGCCGTAGAAACGATTATAGTCGTTACACAGCATCTGGAACAGCATGTTCTCGGGCGACCCGAACACCATCGCGCCCGCCCGCAGGTCGAACGGAAAGATACCGACGCTAAAGAACACCGGCTTGCCGGTCACCAGGTGCACCGCCACCGCCCCCCCGATCAACTCTGCCGCGGCCAGGGCCAGTGCGCCGAAGGGCTGGAGCGGTGCCGTAGCGCCCGCGGAGGGCATGCTGCTGACCCACACGCGCGAGAGACGGTCCAGGCAGGCCAGCACCACGTCCAACGACTCCCCTCCCAGGCGCAACGGGGAGGGCAGATAGACCGGCAGGCCTTGAATCGGGCGGCCCATCACCTCGGCCATGTCCAACAGATAGTTCACCGTGCGGGCCGAGGTCGGGTCCACGGGGGTCGCCCCCTGGCGGGCGTACAGCGCCGCGATGCGGTACTGGGCGACCGGCTGCAGGTCGGGATGCTCGTCCCTGGGAATGCCCGGCGGCGCTCCGTGCACCCCCTCGTCCGCCAGCGAGTCCACCAATTTGGTCATCTCGATCAGGCTGTCCGTCGTATACGGGACGACGCGATCCGTCTCGACGTCGTGGACGTACAACGAATACGTACTCACGCTCAAGGTCAGCCGGCCATCGTCTGGCACGTGGGCAGGGGCTGGCTGAGACGAAATCCAGCCCCGCATCTGCTCCACGAACCCGTCCACCACCGCCGGTTCGAAGAACACGCGCTCGCCGCTGACGCGGAACCCTTCCGCCTGCAACTGCTGCAGCACTCCGGCGTGGTGGACCTCCAGGCCCACTTGCTGAAGAATCCGCTTCGCCTGCTCGTGCACGCGGCCCGCCTGATCCAGCGACATCAACTCCTGGCGGGTAAAGCGCAGCGGAGCCACGCCTCGTCCACTTTCATCCATAGTTGGCCTTATCCTGGGGGCAGACCTTCCCGAAGGCTCGAACTGGTTGCTGGGTGTCGCGGGTCAGTAGACGCGGGTCAGTAGACGCGGGTCAGTAGACCCGTTTCTGAAGCCTTCGGGAAGGTGATTCGTTTACCGGAACTGCGGCAGATAGTCCGCCTGGGCCATGAGCATCTCGTCCAGAACCTTCTCGGCTGTCTCGGGGTCCGGCACCAGCGGGTCAATCATCAGCCCCTCCAACGCCGTCTGCCGGTCGCCGGTGACCGCCGCCTCGACGTTCAACTCCATGACGTCCAACTGGCGGTTCATCAGCGAGGCGATGGCGATGGGCAGTTCCCCCATCCCCAGCCCGTAGACGCGATCGGCGCCCACGATGGCCGGGATCTCGACGATGGCCCCTGGATTCAGGTTGGTGATATAGCCGTCGTTGGGCACGTTCACCGACAGGACGTAGCGGTTGCCGTTGTCCAGCAGGGACAGGATGATGTCCAACGTCTGCCAGCGATACCCGCGCTCGACCATGAACTGCTCCAATTCCTCCGCGTTCAACGGTCCCTCGCCGCCGGCGAACTTTTCCAGGCGGGCCGTCATCTCGTCTACCTGCTTGTCTCCCTCAAAGATCCACCGGGTGTAGTTCGGGGGGAAGAACTTGAACGCCCAGCCTAGATACTCCCCTACGTGGCTGTCGGCCGGCCCTGGATAGTAGCCAAAGCGACGCAAGCATTCCCTGGACAGCGGCTCCCGCTTCGGGTCCAGCGCCTGGATCTTTTCCTTCACCGCCGGGTACAGGTCTTCGCCCGTGCCCATCCGGCGCACGTCCATCACCCAGTGACAGTGGTTGATGCCGGCCGCCTTGACGTCCACTTGTTCCTCGGGCAACCCCAACACGTTGACCGCCAGGTAGCGGCGCGTGATGTAGGCCCCCAGGCAGACGCCGACCGTCTTCACGGTGGTGTAACGCTCGATGGCCAGCGTCAGGCGGCTTTCGGGGTTGCTCATGTTGATGAACCAGGCGTCGGGGCACAGCCGCTCTATGTCGCGCGCGATGTCGAGCGTGATCGGAACCTGGCGTAACGTGTGGAAGAAGCCGCCTGGGCCGCCGTTCTCTCCATAAAGGTTACCGCAGCCAACTTTGCGCGGAATCTCGATGTCCATCTGCCACAACGGGTAGCGGTTGCGCTCGACCGCACCGACGACGACGTCGGCCCCGGGCAGCGCCTCGCGGCGCTCGGTAGTGGACGTGATCTTCATCTCGGCCTGCCAGGTCTCGTTCAGGCGCCGGGCCAGCCGCGTCATGCGGCCCAGCCGTTCCTCGTCAATGTCCACCAGGACCATCTCGCTCCCCTTCAGTTCAGAAGCCTCCATCAAGTCTCGGATAGTCATGGTGCCAAACGAATAACTGCCCGCACCGATGACGACAAATTTGTAGCCCATATTCCATCTCTCCTTACTGTGATGATGTGGAACCCTTCCCGAAAGCTTCGCGCATCACGTTCGATGGCTCACTCCAGGCTTTCGGGAAGGTCTCCTATACTCGGCCGCGTGGCGGTACATGGCCACGACGTTGTCCACCGGGCAATCCGGCAAGATGTTGTTCGCGGGCAGGATGAACAGCGCGCATTCGGCCGCCAGCGTATCTATGATGCGCTCCACGTCCCTCTGCACGTCCTCCACCGTGCCAAAAGGCAGCGTGGTGGTCACCGAGGGACCGGCCCACAGGGTCAGCCTCTCGCCATCCAGCGTACGCCGCCTGGCCAGGTCGGCGACGTCTACCCCATATTCCTCCTGAAAGCCCTGGAAGCCTGCGATGCCACAGGCCAGGAGATCGTCTACGATCGGCCGGAAATCGCCGTCACTGTGCCACATCGTGCGGAATCTAGCCTCGCGCAGAGGCTCGATGGAGCGGCGCACGTGCGGGAAGTAGAACTCGCGCAAGAACCTGGGGGAGATCACCGGACCGCCACCCCCACAGATGTCGGTCCCGATCAGCGTGAGCGGGACCATGTCCAGTTCCTCGTACACCTCTACGACGATCTCCGCCTTGCGCCGGCAGACCCCGACCTCGCTCTCGAAGAACCTCCCTGCCGCTTCTGGATAGAGCTGCATGAACATGAGATAGTTCTCGTAGCCAAATTCCCAGTACCATTCGAACCTGGGATGAACCACCTCCCACAGCGTAGGCAGGTAGACCACGTCGCCCATCTTCGCCTGCATCGCCAGGATCCCAGCCTTGAACTCCTCGCGCCAGGCCTCGGCGTCGAACCTCCTCAGCGCCTCCGCGGGCGATGGCCGCGACCTGGCAAAGGCCAGCACATCCTCCGGGGTTTTGTAGCGGTCTTTGTATGCCTCGAACTTTTCCTTCGTCAGGCCACCCCGATAGTCGCCCGGCTGCTCCGGTACGACGACCATGATCATCCCATCCACGTCTAACGCGCGATGGGCCTCGATGGCCCATTGCAGCGGGTCTTGCCAGTACTCTTCCGCAGTACATCCGGCCAACGCCTGATGCTGGAGATCGCCGAGCACCCAGCCCCCCAGCAGGGGCACGCGGTCGGTCTTTTCGAACCGCAGCGCCGCCAGCAACCGTTCACGTCTCGTGGATGCTCTGCCCAAGGCCCTCACCCCCGGCCCCTCTCCCAAGGCTGGGAGAGGGATGTTCCACCAGCCATGCCCCCTACCCCTTCACACCCGTGATCACGATGCCCTGGATGTAGGCCTTCTGGGCAATGAAGAACAGAACCAGGGGCGGCAGCATGGCGATGAAAGAGACGACCATGAGTTCCGACCACAGGACGCGGTAGGTGGCCCGCAGGTACGAGAGCGCCAGCGCGAGGGGGAACGTCTCCATCTTGCTGAGATAGATCAGCGGCCCCAGGAACCAGTTCCACGAGCCGGTGAACTCGAAAATCGCCATGATGCCCACGGCCGGCTTGGCCAGGGGCAGCATGATACGGAAGAACAGCCCCAAGACCCCACATCCGTCAATCCTGGCCGCGTCGTCCAGGTCGCGCGGAACGGTGGTGTAGAACTGGCGCATCAAGAAGATAAAGTAGGCGTTGGCGAAAAACTGCGGGATGATCAGGGGCTTGTAACTGTTGATCCACTTAAGCCTGGAGAACAGGATGAACAGCGGGATCATGGTCACCTGTTGCGGGAGCATCATTGTGCTCAGCACGATCAGGAATAGGACCCGGCTGCCGCGAAAACGCAGGCGGGCGAAGGCGAAGGCCACGATCGTGTTGGACATGACTGACCCGACCACGTTCGCCAGGCTCAGAAAAAGCGAGTTGCGGATGAAGACCCAAAAGGGAACCGGGAAGATGGTCACGGCGTTGACATAGTTCTCCCACACCACCGGATTGGGGATCCAGATGGGTGGGAATTTCTTGACCTGATAGGGTGCTTTCAGGGAGGTAGAAAGCATCCAGGCGATAGGGAACAGGACGACGGCCGCACCCAGCAGCAAAATCGCGTGGACCGCGATGGTCTGCACCCGCTTGTCCCACTTTTTGCCCCCGCGTAGCGTTCTGATGGTGCCCAGGCTTGCGCTCACGGTCTCCCTCCCCCGATCTCGGTCTCATAGTAGACCCACGCGCCGGATGACCTGAAGATGAGGAGGGTCAGCAGCAAGAGGATCACAAAGAACGCCCAGGCCAGGGCGCTGGCGTAGCCCATCCGATACTGGCGGAACGCCACCAGGTACAAGTGGAGCACGTACATGAGGGTGGAATTGGCCGGCCCTCCCCCCGTCATCACGTAGACGTTGGTGAAGACCTGAAAGGAACCGATGATCTGCGTGACCATGACGAAAAACAGCGCCGGGCTGATCATGGGCAGGGTGATGTTGAGAAATCGCCGCCATCGGCCGGCCCCGTCTATGGTGGCTGCCTCGTACAACTCCGTCGGGATGCCCTGCAATCCGGCCAAAAATACGAGCATGTTGCCTCCCGCCCCCCACACGCTCATGACGACGAACACCATCTTGGCCGTCTTGGGATCGAGCAGCCAGCGCGGTCCCTGGATGCCAATCAGAGACAAGATATAATTGATCACGCCAAATTCTGGCTGGAACAGGTACAGCCAGACCATAGACGCAGCGATACCGGGGATGATGGAGGGGAGGTAGTAAAGAATCCGGTAGGCCGACTGGCCGCGGATGTTCTGGTTGAGCAAAACCGCGATCAAGAACCCCACACCGATGGTGAGGGGAATGCTGAAGAAGACGTAGTAGGCTGTGTTGTACAGCGATTTCCAAAACAGCGAGCGGGTCTGGTCGAGCGAAAAGAGGGTCGCATAGTTCTTGAGCCCGACGAACTTGAAGGAGAACATGTTGGTATCGAAAAAACTCAGGCCCAGCGACGCGATCATGGGGCCCAACAGAAATATCAGGAAACCAATGATCCACGGAGAAATCAGGATATAAGCGATGATCTCCTCGCGCCGGCGCTGCGTCATTCTGGCCCCTCCACCGCGCCGGTTCAGACGGGGTTGGACTGCGTCCGCGCTGATACTCATAGCGGCTTCCTCCGAGAAAAGTCACGCGAGGCGGGCCAGCCCTCACCCCCGGCCCTACCCTCACCCCGGCCCTCTCCCTGGGAGGGAGAGGGGGGAAGGCCCGCCTCGCGCTACGCTCCGGTTGGGCCCGGTACGAGCCCGACTAACCAGCAAAGTGCTGGTCTATGCGGTCTACGATCAGTTGGATGCCCTCTTCCAGGCCCATCTCGCCGGTCACCCAGATCTGTTCCCAAACCGGGTTAAAGACCTCCTGCAAGATCTGCTTGTCGTCCTTAAAGATCGGGATCAGCCTGGCGTAATCCATGATGCGGCTGAAGGCGGCCACGTCGTAGCCCGCCCTGGCCCCCATGGAGTCCACGTCCCACGTGGGGACCACGCTCTTCCGCACGGGTTGCAAGCCCAGGATACCCAGGCACATCTGCTTCATCGCCCACTGTCCCGTCAGGAACTCGACCAGTTTGACGGACGCATCCGGGTACTTTGTCCCCGCGTAGATGGAATAGCTGTTGACGAAGGTGAGGCCCGCCTTCTTGCCGGTGCGGCCGATGGGCAGGTCAATAAAGTCCCACTTGAAATCGTTCTGGCGCATATAGTTGGTGACCGTCCAACTGTGGGATTCCACGAACGCGACCTTGCCGGACGAGAATATGTCCCACCAGCCGAACTCACCCACCGTGCCGGGCTTGGGCGACACCGGGTCAGGCCCCCATACCAGATCGTGGTTGAACTTGAGCGCCTCGATCGCCTTCTCTTCGTTGAGGAGACACTTGGTGCCGAAGAGGTCGGCGTTCATCCACTCGCCCTCGTTCTCCCACACCCAGTGATTGATATATTCCGGGACCACGTAGGTGCCCCACTGGCTGCCATCGGGCTTGGTCGTGGCCTTGAACGCCTCCAGGTAGTCGTCCCAATCCCAGGTACCATCGGGATACGCTACCCCGGCCTCGTCGAGCAGGTCCTTGTTGTAGGCCATGGCAACCGTGGATACGTACTTGGGCACACCGTACAGGTGGCCTTCGTAGACCTGGCCGACGATGTTGGCGGGGTAAAAGTCGGCCATGTACGCCTCGTCAAAGTATTCTTCCAGCGGCAACAACTGACTCTCTTCCATCAGGCCAGCGCTCCACCAGATAAAGAACACGTCCGGTGCATCGCCAGCCACGGCCTGGGTATAGAGCTTGTCTTCATAGTCCGGTGACTCGGCCGATTCAAACGTCACCTTGATGCCGGGGTTCTCCCCCTCGAAGCGCGGGATGATGTCGTCGGTCCAGAACGCGATCCCTTCGGGGCCTACCCAGCTTCCCTCGGCCAACCTGATCTCTGCCATCTCGATCGGGGCAGGGGTAGCGATAACCACCACCTCCTTCTCGACCTCCACGGTCTGCTCAACGGGCACTTCTACTGTTTCCTTGATCACCTGAGGTTGGCAGGCAGCCAACAACGTTCCGGCTGCCGCGCCCACCGACAGGTGCAGGAAATCACGACGGCTCAGTCTTCGCTCCTTCATCTCTATCTCCTTTTCTTATGATACGCGGACTAACACACCTCGTAACCTGAACTCTGCCAACTCGGCACCTGGTATCTACGTGCTGTTCCTTTCGCCCGATCACCTCCTCGCACCGACGTGACATCTCACCCTCCCACAGGTTCGGCCGGATGTACCCATCCGCACCTGCAGGAGGGTCAGCTATGAGGCACCCACAGTATAGCAGAAGAAGGCAGCCAGTTCCACAAAAGTGTGCCAGCCCGGTGCCAGGATCGTGCCAGGTTCGGACAGACCTTCCCGCAAGTCCGCCAGCGTACCGTGAACGCCAAGCGCACCGCTGAAGCTTTCGGGAAGGTAGTTTCGGTGCTATAATACTGGCACATGGCTGTTCAAGACGAATTTCTCGAGCAGGTCAAGGACGCCCTGGCCCACCTGTACGACTACTCATATCTGGATGATCACCCACTGGCCCTGCGCTATTGGCCCGACGCCGCACAGGGAGGCCCGAGCCGCGCCCAGCGCTTGCACCGGTTCCTGCTGGAAAGCATTGAGGGGCTGAACCCACCCACCGCAACCCCCAAGGACACCTCCCGCGCGCGTGGCTACCTGCTCCTGGCCTATCGCTACGTCGAGGAGCGGCCGCTCGCGGACATCTTGCGCGAACTGGGAACCAGCCGGCGCCAGTTCTTCCGGGAGCAGCGCAAAGCCATCGCCATGCTGGCCGCCTCGTTGCAGGAAACGCTCCCGCCGCCGGCCGGCTCACCGACAGAGCCAGATGACCTGCTGGCCACCGAGGCCGGGCGGGTGCTGGCCGAGGCGGCGGTGACCCCGCCGAGTGCGGCAGTGGACCCCGCCGAAATCGTTCAAGGGGTGCTGAAAATCATCGGTCCCCTGGCGGATGAACGCGGCGTGACCCTGGAGTGCCACCTCGACCAACCACTGCCCTCGATCCAGGGCAACCGCACGCTGCTGCGCCAGGTGTTCCTCAACGCGCTGAGCAACCTGATCACGCGAGCGGGCACCCAACGTGTGCGGCTGCGGATACACTCCCAGCAGCGGAACGTCACGATCGAACTGGCTGCCGAACCCGGCACACCAGGCGGGAGACCGTCGCTCGGCACGCTGGACCCCCACACACCGGACCTCGACCCCCTACGCCGCCTGGTCGAGATCGTGGGCGGGCAGTGGCACGGACTCGAGGTGAGGCCCGCCGGCTGCGTGTGCCGTTTCGATTTGCCAGCCGATCGTCAGCAGGTCCTGCTGGTCATCGAGGACAACGAGGCGGTCATTCGGGCGTTCCAGCGCTACCTGTCCGGTACCCACTACCAGGTCGTGGGGGCTACGACCGGCGCCGAGGCCTTGCGCATGGCCCACGAGGTGCAGCCCACGGCGATCACGCTGGACATCATGATGCCCACTCAGGACGGCTGGGAGATCCTCCAGGCGCTCAAGGACGACCCTGCGACCCGGCACATCCCGGTGGTCATCTGCTCGGTCCTGGAGGACCCTGAACTGACCCGTTCGTTGGGCGCCGCCGCCTACCTGCGCAAACCCGTCACCCAGGCCGATCTCCTGGCCGCCCTGGGCCGCCTGCCCGGCACGCCGTAGGGGCTTGCCCCTTCGACTTCGGACCGCGGGCCCGCCTCAGGGTAAGCTCTGAGGCGAATCGGGGCTCCGTTGCCGAAAGGATGAGGGCACACCCACGGCCTCCAGAATGGAGCGCAGGTAGGTCAGGACTTCCTCGTTCGTAAAACCGGTCCCGCTGGTCACGCACAGTTGGTCTCCTCCCAGCCGGCGCTCCTCTTCGGGCGTGTGCGTTTGCGCAGTGATCACCGCCACCGGCACGTGGCGCAGTCCCTCGTCCTCCCGCATCTGAGCCAACACACTGTAGCCGTCCATCTCCGGCATCAGCAGGTCGAGCAGTACCAGGTCCGGGCGCTGGCGCTGCATCTCCCGCAACCCCTCCCGGCCATCGTGAGCGCGCACCACCTCGATCTCGCGCCCCAGTCCCTGGGCCCCCAGTCCCTGGGGCCCCATCCCCCGCAGCATGCGAGAGAGGATGTGCGACATACGCGGGTCGTCGTCCACCACCAGGATGCGCCGCACGCCCTCGCCCAGCCGGTCGAGCAGACCCGCCAGCGCCTCGCGTGTAACGGGCTTGACCATGTACGCCACCACGCCCAGAGATTCCCCCAACTGCCGCTCCCCCACCAGGGGACAGAGAACAATAGGCAGAGAGAGATCGCCCAGTTGCTCGCGCAAGGCCCGCATCTCCCCCCAGGCCCGCCAATCCGTGTTCCCATTCCGCATTCCGCATTCCGCATTCCCCAATCCGTCAATGCTGCCATCGTGTATTTCCCTATCCGTGGTGTTCTCCCCTCCCCGTGCCAGGTTGAGCACCACCGCCCGGGCGTGTAGTTCGCGGACCAACCTGGGGACTTGAGAAACATCCTCCACGGGCACGACCTGGTAGTCCTCCAGGCTGCGCTCCAGCATCTGCACGACCCTCGTATCCCGCTCCAGCACCAGCAGCGTGCGGCCACGGCCGGCCGGCAACCTCACCGGGACCTGTGTGCCATGCAGGGTACTCACTCCGACCGGTGCGACGTCTGCCAGGGGCAGCGTAAAGTGGAAGCGGCTGCCGTGGCCAGGGACCCCATCGCTCTCCACCCAGATACGCCCGCCGTGCATCTCGACGAACCGTTTGCTGATCGCCAGCCCCAGCCCGCTCCCATCCGGGCGCCCTCGCTCATAGCCCCATCTCGGGGCGTCCCCCTGCTCGTAGCCCCATCTCGGGGCGTCCCCCCGCTCGTAGCCCCGTCTCGGGGCATCCCCCCGCTCGTAGCCCCGTCCCGGGGCGTCCCCCCGCTCGTAGCCCCGTCCCGGGGCGTCCCCCCGCTCGTAGCCCCGTCCCGGGGCGTCCCCCCGC
>Ga0307377_10000463_pt1 | contig 53734 bp, 38 predicted proteins | sample TR3MG_FD_202535 | JGI IMG/M metagenome (GOLD analysis project Ga0307377, IMG submission 202535) | Soil microbial communities from Risofladan, Vaasa, Finland - TR-3 | ecosystem: Environmental > Terrestrial > Soil > Coastal area > Acid sulfate soil | place: Finland: Risofladan, Vaasa | collected... | reverse complement strand
GCGTAAGCAAGGGCTGTCGGAGGCGCGGGCTTGGCACTCTGGCCACAATGGGCAGGGCCCGTGGTGGAACAGTGGTGCCAGTCATATGAATCAGGCGTTTCCGAAAGCCTTCTTCGACCGGCTGAGGTTGGTCTCAATGCTCGACACCAGCCGGTATCTTCAGCGTCACTCGTGAACCGCCGTATGCGGAACCGCACGTACGGTGGTGTGGGAGGGGGCCGGAGGATTCCGGCTCCCTACCCGATGGGAGTGGACCAGTACGCGTCCGCGACAACCGATCGGCGCACCGATGCGTGCCTCGATCAGTCGTAACGGACACCTGTGATCTCGTAATGCTTGACCCCATTCGGTGCCGTAAACTCGACGCTGTCACCCAGGGTCTTGCCGATCAACGCGCGGGCAATGGGCGAGGACACCGCAATCAGGCGTTGCTTGATGTCCGCCTCCAGGTCGCCGACGATCTGGTACGTCACGGCAACCCCGCTGTCCTCGTCTTCGATATCCACGGTTGCACCGAACACCACCCGGTTTCCCGGATTGAGCCGTGAAACATCGATCACCTCGGCAGTCGACAGCAAAGCCTCCAGCTGACCGATGCGGCCCTCGGTGAAACTCTGCAACTCGCGTGCGGCGTGATATTCGGCATTTTCCTTGAGATCGCCATGCGCGCGCGCCTCGGCAATCGCCGCGATGATGCGCGGACGGTCGACGGATTTCAGCCGCTCCAGTTCGGCGCGCAGGCGCTCTGCCCCGGCCTTGGTGATGGGTGCGCGACTCATGTGTTCAACTCCTTGTGCAGATCCTGCAGGCTGTGCACCTCGTCATCGCTGCGGAAATCCAGCGAATGCACGAGTGCACGCGCGCCTGCAACGGTCGTGGAATAGGTGACGCGGTGCTGCAGTGCCTCGCGCCGGATCGAGAACGAGTCGGCGATCGCCTGTTTGCCCTCGGTGGTGTTGACGATATAGACGATCTCGCCGTTCTTGATCAGATCCACGATATGCGGGCGGCCTTCGAGCACCTTGTTGATACGCTCGCAGACCACGCCATGTCCGGCCAGATAACTGGCGGTACCGGAGGTTGCCACCAGATTGAAACCACGCGCGATCACTTCCCGGGCTACCGGCAACAGGCGATCCTTGTCGGCATCGCGAACGGACAGGAACACCTTGCCCACGGTCGGTGGTTTGATGCCGGCAGCCTCATGCCCGCGAGCGAAGGCGGCGCCGAAACTGCGCCCGACCCCCATCACCTCGCCGGTCGAACGCATTTCGGGGCCGAGGATCGGGTCGACGTTCTGGAACTTCAGGAACGGGAAGATCGCCTCCTTGACCGAGTAGTACGTCGGAATGACTTCGCGGGTCGCACCCAGGCTTGCCAGCGAGCGACCGGCCATCACCCGGGCCGCGATCTTGGCCAGTGGCACGCCGGTCGCCTTGGAGACGAACGGCACTGTGCGCGAGGCCCGCGGGTTCACTTCAAGGATGAACACGACATCGCCCTGGATCGCGAACTGGGTGTTCATCAGGCCGATGACCTTCAACTCGCGCGCCATCATGGTGACCTGGCGCCGCATTTCCTGCTGAATCTCCAGCGTGAGCGAATAAGGCGGCAACGAGCACGATGAATCGCCCGAATGCACGCCAGCCTCCTCGATATGCTCCATGATGCCGCCGATCAGCACATGGCCTTCGGCGTCGGCGATGACGTCGACATCCACTTCAACCGCATGATCGAGGAACCGATCCAGCAGCACCGGCGAATCGTTGGACACCTTGACCGCATCGCGGATGTAACGCGACAGATCGGCGTCGTCATGCACCACCTCCATCGCGCGACCGCCGAGCACGTAGCTGGGCCGTACCACCAGCGGGTAGCCGATTTCGCGCGCCAGCGCCAGCGCTTCGTCGGCATTGCGCGCGGTACGGTTGGGTGGCTGCTTCAGGCCGATCTTCTCGATCATCTGCTGGAAGCGTTCACGATCCTCGGCCAGGTCGATGCTGTCGGGGCTGGTACCGATGATCGGCACGCCGGCCGCCTCGAGCGCGCGCGCCAGCTTCAGCGGGGTCTGCCCGCCGTACTGCACGATCACCCCCTTGGGCTGCTCGACGTGAACGATTTCCAGCACGTCCTCCAGCGTCAGCGATTCGAAGTAGAGGCGATCGGAAGTGTCGTAGTCGGTGGAGACGGTCTCCGGGTTGCAGTTGACCATGATGGTCTCGTAACCGTCCTCGCGCAGCGCCAGCGAGGCATGCACGCAGCAGTAATCGAACTCGATGCCCTGCCCGATACGATTCGGGCCACCGCCGAGCACGATGATCTTGTCGCGATCGGTAGGTGCCGCCTCGCATTCCTCCTCGTAGGTCGAATACATGTAGGCGGTGCTGGTGGCGAATTCCGCCGCACATGAGTCCACCCGTTTGAAAACCGGGCGTACGCCGAGCGTATGACGCAGATGGCGTACCGCCGCCTCGTCGGTATTGAGCAGTTCGGCCACCCGCGCATCGGAAAAACCGAGTCGCTTGAGTTCGCGCATGCGCGGCTCGTTCAGCGCCGTGATGCCCTGCGCAACAACCTCCGACTCGGTCAGCACGATGTCCTCGAACGCCGCCAGGAACCAGGGATCGACCCGGCTCAGGTCATGCACTTCTTCCAGCGACAGGCCGGCGCGGAACGCATCGGCCAGATGAAACACCCGGTCCGGCCGCGGTTCGCGCAGCTCACGCTTGAGCATGGCCAGGCCGGCTTCGTTGCTGATGTCCAGGCCGGTCGGGTTCAGGCCGGTCTTGCCTATTTCCAGGCCGCGCAGTGCCTTCTGCAGCGACTCGTGGAAGGTGCGGCCGATCGCCATCACCTCGCCCACCGACTTCATCTGGGTGGTGAGACGCGCGTCGGCCGAGGGAAATTTCTCGAAGGCGAAACGCGGAATCTTGGTGACCACGTAATCGATGGTCGGCTCGAACGATGCAGGGGTCAGACCGCCGGTGATGTCGTTCTTCAACTCGTCCAGCGTATAGCCGACCGCCAGTTTGGCGGCGATCTTGGCGATCGGGAAACCGGTCGCCTTGGACGCCAGCGCGGACGAGCGCGATACCCGCGGATTCATCTCGATGACCACCACGCGGCCGTCTTCGGCATTGATGCCGAACTGCACGTTGGAGCCGCCGGTATCCACGCCGATCTTGCGCAGCACCGCGATCGAGGCATCGCGCAGGCGCTGGTATTCCTTGTCGGTCAACGTTTGCGCCGGCGCCACGGTGATCGAGTCGCCGGTGTGCACGCCCATCGGGTCGAGGTTCTCGATCGAGCACACGATGATGCAGTTGTCCGCGCTGTCGCGAACCACCTCCATCTCGAACTCCTTCCAGCCAAGCACCGATTCCTCGACCAGCACCTCGCCCACCGGCGACAACTCAAGGCCGCGCTTGACGATCTCCTCGAATTCCTCGCGGTTGTAGGCGATGCCGCCACCGGAGCCGCCCAGGGTGAAACTGGGCCGGACCACGGTGGGAAAGCCCACCTTGGCCTGGGTCAGCAGGGCCTGCTCGAAGGTGCGCACGACCTCGGCCTTGGGGCATTCCAGCCCGATCTCGGCCATCGCCACGCGGAACAGTTCGCGGTCCTCCGCCATGCGGATCGCCTCGCGCGAGGCGCCGATCAACTCGACGTCGTATTTTTCCAGCACGCCGTGATCGGCCAGATCGAGCGCGCAGTTGAGGCCGGTCTGGCCGCCCATCGTCGGCAGTACCGCATCGGGGCGCTCCTTGGCGATGATGCGCTCCACCGTCTGCCAGTTGATCGGCTCGATGTAGACGGCATCGGCGGTCTCCGGGTCGGTCATGATCGTGGCCGGATTGGAGTTCACCAGGATCACCCGATAGCCCTCTTCCTTGAGCGCCTTGCAGGCTTGCGCGCCGGAGTAGTCGAACTCGCAGGCCTGACCGATCACGATCGGGCCGGCGCCGATGATGAGGATGCTCTTGATATCGGTACGCTTGGCCATCAGCGGGCCTCCTGCTTCTGGGCGGCGGTCATCATCCTGGCGAATCGGTCGAACAGGTAACCGATGTCGTGTGGTCCCGGGCTCGCCTCGGGATGGCCCTGGAAACAGAATGCCGGCCGGTCGGTCAGCGCAAAGCCCTGCAGGGTGCCATCGAAAAGCGAGCTGTGGGTGACCCGCACGTTGGCCGGCAACGTGGCCGGATCCACCGCAAAGCCATGGTTCTGCGAGGTAATCAGCACGCGACCGTCATCGAGATCCTTGACCGGATGGTTCGCGCCGTGATGGCCGAACTTCATCTTGAGCGTCTTCGCACCCAGCGCCAGGCCCATGATCTGGTGGCCCAGGCAGATGCCGAACAACGGGACCCTGGCATCCAGCAGCGCACGCGTGGCTGCGATCGCGTAATCGCAGGCGGCCGGATCACCCGGACCGTTGGAAAGGAACACGCCGTCGGGCTGCATCGCGAGCACTTCGTCCGCAGGCGTCTGCGCCGGCACGACGGTGATGTCGCAACCCTGTTCGGCCAGCAGGCGCAGGATGTTGTGTTTCACGCCGAAGTCGTAGGCGACGACATTGAAACGCATGTCCGGCCGGTTGAAGGCGCTGCGATCGAGGTCGTAGATGCCTTCGTTCCAGTCGTAGGGACGATCGACGCTGACCACCTTGGCCAGATCCATGCCGTTGAGACCGGGAAACGCCCGCGCCTTCGCCAACGCATCGTCGACGTCGACCTGCGCCGAGGCAACGATGCAACCGGCCAGCGCCCCCTTGTCCCGCAGGATGCGGGTCAGCCGGCGGGTATCGATACCGGCGATGGCAACGGTGCCGTGGCGCTTGAGGTAGTCCGGCAGGTTCTCGGTGCTGCGCCAGCTGCTGGCACGACGGGTCACATCGCGCACGATCAGCCCGGCAGCGTGCACGGCGATTGATTCGGCATCGTCGGCGTTGACGCCGGTGTTGCCGATATGCGGATAGGTCAGCGTCACGATCTGGCGTGCGTAGGAAGGATCGGTGAGGATCTCCTGGTAACCGGTCATGGCCGTGTTGAAGACCACTTCGCCGATGGTTTCGCCAATCGCGCCCACGGCTTGGCCATGAAACACGCTGCCGTCTTGGAGGGCCAGCAGAGCAGGAATGGGCATACAGTAACCGCCTTTTGGATGCAGCAAAGTCCGCAAGCCACACGATTGCTGGCTTGTGACACTTGGAAGGGAAAGGGTCAGGGCGGGCCGAAATGATAGGCGGCGGCGCGGTTTCTGTCCACCGTACAGAGCATGAACAGTTCGCTTTCGGCTTGATTGCCGGCAATCGGCCGGGGTTACACTAGGCGCCGTTTAACCGGAGTTGAATGCCTCATGCCTGCTGCCGTCCTGCTCGATCCCGCCCGACTCGATCGCCCGGATACGATGGTGCAGCAACAACCCTTTCCATTCATGGTTGCGCACGGGCAACTGCCGGACGAGGCGCGCAGCGAACTGGAGCGCGACTTCCCCGGTTACACCAGTGCGGGTTTCTTTCCCTACGACCCCGGCGATTGCGGCCCTGCGGTCAATGCACTCATCGAAAACATGACTGCGCCGGCCTTTGCCGATGCGGTCGGCCGCAGGCTCGGCATCGACAACCTTGCCGATTATCCAACCCTGGTCACGTTGTGTCGCCTACTCAACAAGCGTCACGGCACCATCCACACCGACAGCCGGTCCAAGATAGCCACAGCGCTGATCTATCTGAATGAACGATGGCCGGATACCAGCGACGGCTGTCTGCGCTTTCTGCACCGGATCGACGATATCGACAGTCTCGTGGTCCCGGAACTGACCCCGCTGTACGGCGAATTTGCCGTATTCAAGCGCTGCGACAATTCCTTCCACGGCCATCTCCCCTACGAAGGCGAGCGACGGGTGATCCAGGTTGCCTGGCTGACCAGCGAGGAAGACAAGCTGCGCAAGACCAAACGCGGCAAATTCTCGCGGGCATTCAAGAAACTGTTCGGCAGCCTCGATACCCGATTTGGTGCCGACCGCGACCGCAGCGCGTCGCATCGCGACTGAATCCGTCGGCGGCTCTCCGCCACCGGCACTGCAACCGGCGAATGCCGACACCTGAATGAATGTCCGATGGATCGGCTCAGGGTGGCGCGGCGATCACGTCGTCCAGATGCCAGTGGCCCGGAGCACGCCCACTGAGCCAGCACGCTGCCTGCAATGCCCCGCGGGCAAAAATGGTGCGATCGGTGGCGCGATGGCCCAGTTCCAGCCGCTCCCCCTGCCCGAGCAGCATGGCGGTGTGCTCGCCGACGACATCGCCGCCACGCAGCACCGCGAAACCGATACTGCCCTGGACACGCTCGCCGGTGCGGCCTTCACGGCTGTACACGGCCGTAGCCTCCAGCGTGGTGTCGCGCGCCGCCGCAGCCGCCTGACCGAGCGCCAGCGCCGTGCCCGACGGCGCATCCTGCTTGCGGCCATGATGCGCTTCGAGGATTTCCAGATCCCAACCGGGCAGCGCAGCGGCTGCCTGACGCAACAACCGCGTCAACACTGCGACGCCGAGGCTGAAATTGGCCGCACGCATGACGGCGATGCCTTGCCCGGCCCGATCCAGCCGCGCCTCCAGCCCGGCGTCGATGCCCGTGGTGCCGCTCACCAGCGGCGTGCCGTGCGCCAGGCAATAGTCGAGTGCCGCGGCCAGTGCCGCCGGCCCACTGAAATCCACGACCACGTCGATGGTACCTGCCTTGCTCCAGTCATGCGCATAGCACAGCGGCTGGGAGCTGCCGGCAAATACCGGCCGGCCATCGTGCGGCGAGCCGGGAGACACCACCGCATGCACCAACTCGAAACGCGGGTCCCCGTCGAGCAGGCTCCTCAGCGCGCTTCCCATCAGGCCGGTGGCACCACTGATGGCGAGACGAAGGGGGCGGGACATCGTCACACTCCAGTCAGAACGGTCGAGCGGGACATGCTACCAGCCTGATCGGGCTTTGGTCGGCCGGGTCGCCGGAGCCTGTTCATGCCGTCACACGCGACCAGAATTGCTTGACGCCATCGACCCACCCCTTCGCGCGCGGCGTGTGCTTGTCGGCATCGCTGCCGCTGAACGTGGCTTCCAGCGATTCCAACAGTTCACGCTGCTGCTTGGTCAGCCGTACCGGGGTTTCCACAACCACGCGGCAGATCAGGTCCCCGGTGCGGCTGTTGCGCGCCGACTTGACGCCACGGCCGCGCAAGCGGAACTGCGTACCGGTCTGCGTTTCGGCAGGAATGCTGATCGGCACCTCGCCTTCCAGCGTCGGCACCGGCAGTTCGGCACCCAGCGCCGCCTGCGAGAAACGGATCGGCAATTCGCAGTACAGATCATTGCCTTCGCGCTGGAAGATGGCATGTTCGCGGACATGCACGTCCACATACAGGTCACCGGCCGGCGTACCGCCGGGACCCGCCTCGCCCTGCCCGCTGAGGCGAATGCGATCGCCATTGTCGACGCCCGGCGGAATCTGCACCGACAGCGTCCGGGTTTCCTCGATGCGGCCCTCGCCGTGGCATTTCCTGCAGGGTTTTTCGATGGTATGGCCGGTACCGCCGCAATGCGGGCAGGCCTGCTGGATCGAGAAAATGCCGTTCTGCATGCGTACCTGGCCATGGCCGTGACAGGTCCGGCAGCGACTGACCTTGCCGTCTTCCGATCCACTGCCATTGCAATGGTGACAGTTGACCTGGGTAGGTATGTCGATCTGCCGGCTGACGCCGAATACGGCTTCCTCCAGATCCATTTCCATGATGTAGCGCAGGTCGGCACCGCGGCGCGGATGACCGCGACCACCGCCGTTCCTGCCGAAGATGTCGCCAAAGATGTCGCCGAAGATGTCGCCGACATCACCAAAGCCGGCGCCGCCGCGACCGCCCATGCCGTGCTCGAACGCGGCATGGCCATGCTGGTCGTAAAGCGCACGTTTCTGCGCGTCAGCCAGCACTTCGTAGGCCTCCTTGGCCTCCTTGAATTTCTCCTGTGCGGCCGGGTCGTCCGGGCAGCGGTCCGGGTGGTATTTCATGGCCATCCGGCGAAAGCACTTCTTCAGATCGGCTTCGCTGACATTGCGCTCGACCCCCAGCACTTCGTAATAATCACGCTTGCTCATTCATGCACCCATACTGCCAGTTCCACCCCTGCATGGAGCCGGTGGCTCCGCGTACCTCGATATACAACAATCAGCCCGCGCCAGGAAATTCCCGGCGCGGGCTGATGAAGTCGACCGTGCCGATAACGGCTGCCGATTATTTCTTGTCGTCCTTCACTTCGGTGAACTCGGCATCGACCACATCGTCCGGCTGCGCCGATCCACCCGGCGCGGCCTGCGGACCGGCATCCGCCGAGCCGCCGCCCTGGGCCGCCGCATGCAAGGCCTGCGAGGCCTGCTCGAGCTTTTCGATCTTGGCCTCGATCGCCGCCTTGTCGTCACCCGTCATGACCTTTTCCAGATCGGACAAGGCGCCTTCGATGCTGCTCAGCTGGTCGGCCGGCACCTTGCCGCCGTGCTCCTTCAATGCGCTGCGGGTGGCGTGCACCAGCTGATCGGCCTTGTTGCGCGTGGCCACCAGTTCGTGGAACTTGCGGTCGTCTTCCTTGTTCGCTTCGGCATCGGCGACCATCCGCTGGATCTCCTCCTCGGACAGACCGGAGCCGGCCTTGATTTCGATCTTCTGCTCCTTGCCGGTCTTCTTGTCTTTCGCCGACACGTGCAGGATACCGTTGGCGTCGATATCGAAGGTGACCTCGATCTGCGGCATGCCACGCGGCGCAGCGTCGATGCCCTGCAGGTCGAACTTGCCCAGCGACTTGTTGGCGCTGGCGCGCTCGCGCTCGCCCTGCAGCACGTGCACGGTCACCGCGGTCTGGTTGTCGTCGGCGGTGGAGAACGTCTGCGCCGCCTTGGTCGGCACCGTGGTGTTCTTCTCGATCAGCTTGGTCATCACGCCGCCCATCGTCTCGATGCCCAGCGACAGCGGGGTCACGTCCAGCAGCAGCACGTCCTTGACCGAGCCGCCCAGCACGCCACCCTGGATCGCCGCACCCACGGCGACGGCTTCGTCCGGGTTGACGTCCTTGCGCGGCTCCTTGCCGAAAAAGTCCTTCACCGACTCCTGCACCTTGGGCATGCGGGTCTGGCCGCCGACGAGGATCACCTCGTCGATGTCGGACACGCGCAGGCCGGCATCATTCAGGGCGGTGCGGCATGGATCGATCGTGCGCTTGACCAGTTCCTCCACCAGCGCCTCCAGCTTGGCGCGGGTCAGCTTGATGTTCAGGTGCTTCGGGCCGGATGCATCGGCGGTCACATAAGGCAGATTGACGTCGGTCTGGTGCGCCGAGGAGAGCTCGATCTTGGCGCGCTCGGCCGCATCCTTCAGGCGCTGCAGTGCCAGCGGATCCTTGCGCAGGTCGATGCCCTGTTCCTTGTTGAACTCATCGACCAGATAATCGATGACGCGCATGTCGAAGTCCTCGCCACCGAGGAAGGTATCGCCATTGGTGGCCAGCACCTCGAACTGCTTCTCGCCGTCGACTTCGGCGATCTCGATGATCGACACGTCGAAGGTGCCGCCGCCGAGGTCGTACACCGCGATCTTGCGGTCGCCGCCCTTCTTGTCCAGCCCATAGGCCAGCGCGGCCGCGGTCGGCTCGTTGATGATGCGCTTGACGTCGAGGCCGGCGATCTTGCCGGCGTCCTTGGTGGCCTGGCGCTGGCTGTCGTTGAAGTAGGCCGGCACCGTGATCACCGCCTCGGTGATCGTCTCGCCGAGGTAGTCCTCGGCGGTCTTCTTCATCTTCATCAGCACCTTGGCGGCGATTTCCTGCGGCGCCATCTTCTTGCCGTCGGAGGTCTGCACCCAGGCGTCGCCGTTGTCATGCGCGACAATGCCGTAGGGCACGATGTGCAGGTCTTTCTGCACCTCGGCGTCGGTGAACTTGCGGCCGATCAGGCGCTTCACTGCATAAAAGGTGTTCTTCGGGTTGGTCACGCTCTGGCGCTTGGCCGAGGCGCCCACGAGAACCTCGCCGTCCTTGTTGAAGGCGACGATGGACGGCGTGGTGCGGTCGCCTTCCGAGTTTTCGATGACCTTGACCGTGCTGCCATCCATCACGGCAACGCACGAATTGGTCGTGCCCAGGTCGATACCTATGATCTTGCCCATGTGTGTGCTCCAGATTCCTGCGGCCCCCGCGGCCGCGACTGATTTTCAAATGGGGGTCTGGCCGGTGGATTCAATGCCGACAAGGCCCCTGATGCGATTTCGTGCGTAGCCGGCGTGCCATTCAGGACAGCTGCCGGCGCCAAAGCCGATCAGTCTTTTGCCACCGTGACCAGCGCCGGGCGCAGCAGACGATCGTTCAGCACATAGCCTTTCTGCAGCACGGCAACCACGGTGCCCGGCGCCTTGCCCGGCGCCTCGACCATGCTCACCGCATGATGGCGCTCGGGGTCGAGTGGCTGGCCGAGTGGATCGAGCTGCGACATGCCGTGGTTTTCGGCCACTTTCAGCAGCGCCTTCAAGGTGAGACTGATGCCTTCGCGCATCGAGGCAAGATCGCCGCCTTCCACCGCCAGGCCGCCCTCCAGACCGTCGTAGACCGGCAGCAACTCGTTCAGCAGCTTCTCGTTGGCAAAGCGGCGCGCCTGTTCGAGATCGCGATGGAGACGACGACGCTGGTTGTCGAGCTCCGCGTGTTCGCGCAGCACGGTCTCGCGCAGATCGGCGTTGCTCGCCTCAAGTTCGGCCACGCGCGCCTGCAGGCTCGTGAGTTCGGCCATCGACGGCTCGCCTGTCGAAGCCTGGTCAGGTACCTGATCGAGCGCCTCGCCATGTGACTGAGGGTCGTTGTTCTGCATGCATCACTCCAAACGAAAGTCCACGGCCGGCACGCATGCCGACCATCCAGTTTCAACGGGAAACCGGTTTCCCGTTGCGGTTATAGGGTCGTGGCGGCGCGATTCAAGGCGTCGCTGAGCAATTCGGCTGTTGCCTGCACCACCGGAATCACCCGCTCGTAAGCCATCCGGGTCGGACCGATCACCCCGACGGCCCCCAGTACCCGCCCCTGCGCGCCATAGCTGGCGGTCACGACGCTGCATCCGTCGAGTGCGCTGAAACCCGATTCCTCGCCGATGAACAGCCGTACACCCGGCGCACGGGAACAGATTTCCATCAGCTGCAGCAACTCGTTCTTCTGCTGGAACGCCTCGAACAACTCGCGCAGCCGTTGCAGGTCGGCGAGTTCCGAATACGCCATGAGATTGGTCTGGCCGCTGACCAGCACGTCGTTGCCGCCGGCTTGCGGCGCAAACGAGGCGGTGGCCAGCTCCATCGTGCTGGCAAGCAGCCGGTTGAGTTCGCTGCCCGCCTCGCGCAACTCGCTCAGCAAATGGGCACGGATGTCGTCCAGGCGCAACCCCGCAAACTGGGTGTTGAGGTAGTTCGCCGCCTGCTCCAGCTCCCTGTTGTGCAGTGGCTTGGCCAGCTGCACGATGCGGTTCTGCACCTGGTTGTCGGTGAACACCAGGATGACCAGCACGCGTGCATCCGGCAGCGCCACGAAATCGATATGCCGCAACGGAAAGTCGGCCTGGCGCGGTACCGTGACCACGCCGGCAAAACGCGTCATGGCCGACAGCAGGGTCGACACGTTGCCGAGCAGATCCATGGTGGTGGTCGGCCCATGCGGCAATTCGCGCTGTATTCGCGCCATCTCTTTCTGCGGCAACGGCCGCAGTTCGATCAGGCTGTCGACGAACAGGCGCAGCCCGCGCGGCGTCGGCACCCGCCCGGCCGACGTATGCGGCGAAGCGACCAGCCCGGCATCCTCGAGATCCGCCATGATGTTGCGGATGGTCGCCGGGCTCACGTCCAGCCCGGACGAGCGCGACAGCGTACGCGAGCCCACCGGTTCGCCATCGACCAGATACTGGGCGATCAGGGTGCGCAGCAGGCGACGTGCGCGCGCATCGAGGTCGTGGGCGTGAGGGTTCATCATGCGCTGTGGCGATCCTTGGGACCCCGCAGAAATAAGGTCTGCGCAGGTGGCTTGCAAGTGGAAGCTGTATTTTGCACGGTCGCACTGACGTTACAATCCACCGACTTCACCACCTCATCGACCATGCTCACTTCGCTCTACGTCCGACATTTCGCCGTCGTCGAAGCCGCCGAGGTTGCCTTTGATCCGGGGCTGACCGTGGTCAGCGGTGAAACCGGAGCGGGCAAATCGTTGCTGGTCGATGCACTGATGCTGCTGGCCGGGGCTCGCGCCGACAGCGGCATGGTACGCGACGGCAGCGATCGTGCCGAACTGGCGGCGGAGTTCGATCTGGCCGAACTGCCCGCCGCCCGCGACTGGCTGCGGCAGGAGGAGCTGGACGAAGACGGCGGCTGCCAGCTGCGGCGGGTGATCCGCGCCGAAGGCAGTTCCAGGGCATGGATCAACGGTCGCCCGGCCAACGCCCGCCAGCTCGGCGAACTGGCCTCGCTGCTGGTCGAGATTCACGGTCAGCATGAGCACCAGGCACTGCTGTCGCGTGCGCACCAACTGAGCCTGCTCGATGCCTGCGCCGGCCATGATGCGCTGCTCGCACAGGTGCACGACACGGCCTTGCAGTGGCGCGAACTGGGCGCGCGGATGCGCAAACTCAGTGGCGGCGAGGATCGCGCCGGACGCATCGAACTGCTGCAGCATGAGATCGGCGAACTGGAAAAATGGACCTTGCCGGCAGCCGAACTGCTCGAACTGGAGGCCAGCCACAAGCGTCTGGCGAATGCCGGACGACTGGCCGAAGGTACTGCCGGCGTGGTCGATCTGCTCGATGGCGACAGCGAGTTCGCGTTGCGCCGCGCGCTCGGCCGCGCGCATGCCGAGCTCGGCAAGCTGGCCGCGCTTGACGACAAGCTGGCGCCGTTGCTCGAACTTCTCGACAACGCCGCCATCCAGCTCGGGGAGGCCGCCGACGGGCTCGGCCGCTATGCCCAGGATGTCGACCTCGACCCGCAACGCTATGCCGACGTCGACAGCCATCTGGCGCACCTGCATGAACTGTCGCGCCGGCATCGGCTGCCCGTCGGCGAATTGCATGACCGACTCGACGCGCTGCGGGTCGAACTGGCCGAGCTCGAAGGCGCCGGCGATGCACTAGAAAAACTGACCGGACAACGCCAGCGCCTGCAACGCGAATACGACGTCGCCACGGCGCAACTGAGTCAGTCGCGATCGTCCGTTGCCGCTCGCCTGGGCGAGGAGGTCGGCACACTGATGGCCGAGCTTGGCATGGCCGGCGGCCAGTTGCGCATCGAACTGGAGCCGGCCGGCGGCGACGAACCCGACCCGCAGGGGCGGGAGCGCTGCGAACTGCTGGTCAGCGCCAACCCCGGCCAGCCGCTGCGGCCGCTGCGCAAGGTGGCCTCCGGCGGCGAGCTGGCCCGCATCAGCCTGGCCATCGAAGTCGCCACGCTGGGCAAGGACACTGTCGGCAGCATGATTTTCGACGAAGTCGATGCCGGCATCGGCGGCGCGGTGGCCGAGGTGGTAGGGCAGAAACTGCGTGCGCTGGGCAAGCTGCGCCAGGTGCTGTGCGTCACCCACCTGCCCCAGGTTGCCGCACAGGGGCACGCGCATCTGTGTGTCACCAAGCACAGCGACGGCCACTCGACCCACACGAGGATCGACAAGCTCGATGCCGCCGGCCGTCGCGATGAACTGGCGCGCATGCTCGGCGGCGTCGAGATCACTCGCGAAACCCGGGCGCACGCCAGACAGATGCTGGAGCAGGCGCAGACCGGTTGATCACATCGGCGGGCAGACGCCGCGCACCGCGCTGCGGATCAACGCCGGTCCGACAACAACCCGCGCTCGCTGGCAATCCGGTACAGATCCAGGTCCGAACCCGCGCCCAGCTTGCCCATCAGGCTGGCACGATGGTTGTAAATGGTTTTCTGGCCGATCCCCAACTCCGCCGCCACCTGCTTGGGTACACGTCCGCCGGCCAGCAGCAGGAACACTTCATGTTCGCGCGTGGTCAGTTGACTGACCGGATCCAGCGCCGCATCCGGCCGCTCGGCCCGGCGCTGGCGCAAGTCCGAACTCAGAAAGCACTCGCCCTGCATCACCGCGAGCAGCCCCGCCACCAGTTCTTCCGGTGCCGCTCCCTTGGTGACATAACCGCTAGCGCCACGGCGCAGGGCCTCCGACACATACGGTTCGCTGTCGTGCATGCTCAGCACCACGATCCGCGTCTTCGGGGAAACGCCCAGCAAATGCTCGATCAGCGGCAAACCACTGGTGTCGCGCAAGGACAGGTCCAGCGCCAGCAGATCGGGGTGCCAGAGGCTTGCCACCTCCACCGCATCATCGGCACTGCGGCATTCGGCCACCACGTCAAGATCCGGCTCGAGTTCGATCAGCCGCTTGAAGCCCTCACGAACGATGGCGTGGTCATCGACCAGAACGATGCTGTACATAAGGCTACTTTACACATCAAGCCGCAACTTATGCATATCTGCCGACGGCAGCTGCGTCGACGGACGCACTGCGATGACCGCACGAACCGCGCATGTAATATCTCCCGATGCGCCTGAAACCACTCCACCCGATGCGATCCGGACCGTCGCTCGGCGCAGCTTACCTGTTGCTCTGGCTGCTGCTGTGGCCAACCGTCCAGCCCTACTGGATGTTGCCGTACGGTCTGCTGTTTGGCGCACTGCTGCTGTCGCCGGTGCGCAACTGGGGCTGGCTGCTCGGCGCCGAACTCACGGTCACCATCGGCATTCATCTGGCCCCGGGGGGCACGCCGGCCTGGCCGGATGTCATCCTCGCCGAGTTGCCCGCACCGCTGGTACTGGCCGCCGGCCTGTGGCTGCTGCGGCGGTTCAATCTTCAGGCCAGCCTGCATAGCCCGCAGGAGGTGGCCCAGTTATTGCTGTCGGCCACGCTGATCGTGACCGCCACCACCGCGGTGGATGCCGCCCTGCTGGCACTTTTCCACTCGCCCATGTCCACGCAACTGATGGTCCGGGTACTGGGCGAAGAACTGCTCAGCCGCTACCTGGGCATCGTGCTTGTGGTGCCGTTGATGATCATGCTGCTGCACACCCGCTACGACCAGCGGGCGCTGGCCCGGCTGCTGAAGGATGCCCTGCTGGTCATGTTGCCGTCGATGGCGATCATGCTGGCGCTGTCCGGACAAGCCGCACCGGAATCGCAATTTGCCCGGGTCTTGTCGCTGGCCCTGGTACTGTTTTTTGCCTTTCGCCACGGCTGGCGCGGCGCCAGCCTGGCCCTGATCATTTCCAGCCTCGGGATAACCCTGGCCACCCGGTACCTGGGACACCCGGCGTCGGGTGCCGAAGCCTATCTGTATCTTGCCGTGGCAGGTACCGGCGCCATCATGCTGGGCTCGGCTACCGATGCGTTGCGCTGGAGCAACGCTCGGGTATCCGAGCAGAATGACCACCTGGGTGCGGTCAACCAGCAGCTGGACAAGCTCGCCCGTCAACTGCGCAGGGCGGCGCGTGGCAACCTGCAGGTGGATGAAAACCTGCGCCGGCATCTGGCCGCCGAACTGCACGACGAACTGGGCCAGAACATCACCGCCATCCAGACCCACGTGAAGCTGGCCCAGACGCGGCTGCGCCAGGCCGGCATGGAAGACATCAGCACATCGATCAACAACATCCTGGCGCACATGCGAGGCGCCCTGCGTCGCCTGCTCGACGACCTGCGGCCCGCCGTGCTGGATGAATTCGGCCTGCTGCGCGCGCTCGACGAAGGGCCGATTCGCGATTTGCTGAATGCCGCCGGCATGACCTACCGCACCGAACTGAGCGGTGATCCGCGCCTGCTCGATGACGAGACCAGTACCGCGATCTACCGCCTGGTCCAGGAAAGTGCGACCAACGCCGTCAAGCATGCGCAGGCCAGTGAGTTCCGGCTGCGCCTGCGCATCGGCAAACGTCAGGGCAGGACGCTGGCACTGCTGGATCTGCGAGACAACGGCACCGGACTGCCGCAGCGCTTGCCGCGTGGTGGTCGCGGCCTGCAAGGCATGCGCGACCGGGTCACCTCGCTGGGCGGGCAGTTTCGCCTGCGTGCCGATCATGCCGGGGTGCATTTGCGGGTTCTGCTACATGCACTCGCATGAAACACGAAGCGACGGATACCCGCGCAAGGATGTTCCTGCCGACCGACCGGGCTTCACACCTGCACGGCCGCGGCCACCACCCGCTGCAACACCTGCCGCAGCGCCAGCGGCTTGAGCGGTTTGTAGAGCACCCCGACCCCCGCTTCCAGCAGGCGCTGCCGCAACTCGCCATCGCGATCGGCGGTCAGCATCACGGTCGGCACCTCGGCATGCAGCGCCTGCAGTAGTCGCCAGACCTCCAGCCCGGTCTGGCCGCCGTCCAGATGAAAGTCCAGGATGTGCAGGTCCGGCCGCCACGGCACGGCCAACGCCTGCCCGGCATTGCGCGCGCGATGCACCAGCCAGCCCCAGCCGGTGAGCAGGTTGCTCAGTGCGGCCAACGCGGCCGGTTCGTTGTCCAGCACCAGCGCGCGACCGGCCGGCAGCGGTTGCCGGGCATCGACGCTGGCGAGCACACGCGGCGTGGCCGGTACACGCGGCATATCGAGATGGAACATGCTGCCGCGGCCCGGCCATGAGCGCAGTCCCAACGGATGCCCGAGCAGGCCAGCCATGCGTTGCGCGATCGACAGGCCCAAGCCCAGCCCCTGCCCGCCCGCGGCACTGCCACGGCGAAATTCCTGGAAGATCAACTGCTGTTCGTCAGCGGCGATGCCGGGGCCGGTGTCCCATACCTCCACCCGCAACTGATCGCCGCGACGTCGCACGCCGAGCAGCACGCGGCCATGTTCGGCATAGCGCAGCGCGTTGGACAAAAAATTCTGCAGCACCCGGCGCAGCAATTGCGGATCGGAGTGCACCCACGCCCGCGTGCCCACCACATCCAGCCGCGCACCGCGGTCGAGCGCGATGGCGCGGAACTCGGCAGCCAACGGATCGAGTACCTCGGCCAGTGCGAACGCGCGCGGTTGCGGATGCAGACGCCCGCCCTCCAGCCGCGCGATGTCCAGCAGGCCGGCCAGCAGGCCTTCGGTAGCGGCCAGCGCGCCGTTGAGATGACGCGCGGTGGCGGCGTCGGCGCGGTGCTCGGTCAGCGCATGGGCGAACAATTGCGCCGCGTGCAGCGGCTGCATCAGGTCGTGGGTGACCGCCGCCAGGAAGCGGCTCTTCGCCTCATTGGCGCGCTGCGCCTCGGCCGAGGCCGCGGCCAGCGCGCGCGTGCGTTCCTCCACCCGCAGTTCCAGCGTCTCGTTGACGCGCTTGAGCGCCATCTCGGCCTGGCGGAATGCGGTGACGTCGGTGAAGGTGGCGACGAAACCGCCACCGGGCATCGGGTTGCCGCGGATCTCCACGATGGTGCCGTCGGGAAAGCGCCGCTCGGACAGATGCCGCGTACCGGCACGCATGTGGGTGAGCCGGCGTTGCACGCGCCGCTCGTCTTCGCCGGGTCCGAGCATGCCCATCGCGATGTTGTAGCGGGTCAGTTCGGCGACCGGCCGGCCGACCTGCAGCAGCGCATCGGGGTAGTCGAACAGGCTGGCGTAGCGGCGGTTCCATGCCACCAGCTGCAGCTCGGCATCGACCACGCAGATGCCCTGGCTCATGTTCTCCAGCGCCGCCTCCAGCACGCGCTGGTTGAAGTGCAGATCCTGCGCCGCCTCGCCCACGATCGCGACCACCGTGTCCAGATCGTCGCGACCCTGCCGATGCACCACTTCCAGCAGCAGCCGCGCCGAGGCAGCACCGATTACCGCCGCCAATTCGTGCTCCACTTCGGCCACCAGGGCACTGCCGGCCGGTCCGGCCAGCGGCGCCGTATCGAACAGGTGCTCGACACGATCCGCTGGCAGGAAACGCGCGGCCAGTGCACGCAATTCGGTCACGCCGACATGACCCACGTTGATCATGCGCGCGGCCCGGCCAAAGCGCGTCTCGGCTACCGTCAGCATCACCGCAACGTTGGCCACCAGGCTCACCGCGACCGCACGACCGAGGCGGTTCCAGTCGCCCAGGCCGAACAAATCGTCGGGCGCCAGCCAACGCCGGTCGAACAGGCCGGCATGCAGCCACGCCGGCGCGCCGGGCAGCAACGCCGGCAGCACCGCATACAGCCACACCAAGGTGCCGGCCGCCAGCCCGGCAATGACCGCCCGCGAGCCTAGCTGCGGGCGATACACCGCCGCCAGCAGCGCCGGGGTCAACCCGGCCAGCGCGGAGAACGAGATCGAGCCGATATCGGCCAGCGCCTCGTTGCGTGCCAGTACCCGGCTGTAGGTCCAGGCCAGCAGCAGCACGACCAGGATCGCCACGCGCCGATGGTTGAGCAGTTCGCCGCGCAGGTCGCCATGCTCGTCGCGGCCCCAGCCGGCGCGCACCCGCAAGGGCGCGATGAAGTGGTTGACCACCATCAGGCTCAGGGTCAGCGTGGCGATCACCACCATGCTGGTGGCGGCACTGAGACCGCCGAGGAACGCCACCAGCGCCAGCCCATGCTCGCCGCGCGCCAGCGGCAACGCCAGCACGTACATGTCCGACGACACCCCGCTCGGCCCCAGCAGCGCGTCGCCCATCCGCGCCAGCGGCAGGATCGGCAGCGAGATCAGCAGCAGGTACAACGGAAACAGCCAGCGCGCGGTGCGCAGGTGACTGTCGTCGCGGCACTCCACCACGCCGGCATAGAACTGGTGCGGCAGGGTGAACATCGCCAGCGCGCCGAGCAGGATCAGCGCGGGAAAACCGCCGCTGTCCGGTGGCGGCGGCACGGTGATCGGCAACCCGGCCGGCAACGCGGTGAACAGCAAACTGCCCAGGGCCAGCATCGCACCGAGCTTGAACAGCGACTCGAACGCCATCGCCAGCACCAGCCCGCGGTTGTGCGCCATGGTCGAGGCACGCCGGGTGCCGAACAGCATCGCGAACAGCGCCATCAGCAGCGCCACGTACAGCGCGCTGTCCTGCCACGGCGCGGACGGCACCAGCTGCCCGTGGCTGAGAAGGCCGTAGCTCATCGCCACCGCCTTCAGCTGCAACGCGATGTACGGCACGATGCCGATCACCATCACCGCCGTGACCATCGCCGCCAGCCCCGGATGCCGCCCCAGCCGCACCGCGATCAGATCGGCCAGCGAACCGGCGTTGTATTCACGCACCAGCTGCACCAGGCGGCGCAGGAATTTCAACGCAAACACGTACATCAGGATCGCCCCGACAAACGTCGGCGGCAGCCACCAGCCGGAGCGGCTGGCCTGGGTGACGGTGCCGTAGAACGTCCACGAGGTGCAGTGGATCGCCAGCGACAGCGCATACACGATCGCCCAGCGCTTCTCGAAGATGTGCGGGCGGCGCTCGCCCAGCAACGCCACACCGAACAGCAGGCCGAGCCAGCACAGCGCGGCGAAGGCAATGATGCTGGCACTCAGCATGGTGCCGGCGCCCGCGGGAGCGATTTCAGTCGCGGTGCTTTTACGCCCTTGCAGGATTTCAGAGCGAAGAGCGGTCGATCGCCTTCGGCGACCGAGTCACTTTTCTCTTGCGTGGCCAAGAGAAGTAACTCGGCTGCCGAAGGCAGACGAAAGCTCTTGCCTCTGAAGCGCCCAGCTCCGAATGAAGCAAGAGCATCGCGCACAGGGTGCGCTCCTGCGGTCAGATAAAGACGTGGACGACGGCACGCCACCATCAATGCCCGGCCGGCAACCCCAACGCCCGCACCGCGTTCACCAGCCAGCGCAACTGCACGCCGTGGCGAGAGTCGTAATCGGCTCCGGAATATCCCCACCAGTCCCAGCATGCCTGCGGATTCAAGGGCGCAAAACTTGCGCGTGTCTGAGGATATAACACGGCCACATCGTAGGCGTCGGCCCAGCGGTTGAAGCCGGCGTCCTTCACGAATGCCTTGCCCACTGCCTCGGCATCCTGCTTGCAGCCGTGCAGCGCCACCATCAGGCCACACGGGTTGCCGGCCAGACAATCCGGCGGCAGGTAGACGTAGCCGACCTTGGCCATCAGCGCATCGGTACCGTCGGGTCGCAGTGCATCCTGGTCGAACGTGCGCAACTCGCCATGTGCCGCGGCAGCCACCGCACGCGACGGCTTGCCGTACATCTGCACGAAAATCGCACCCGCGGCATCGAATCCGCAATGGCCCAGGTACGGCGCAACCGACGTGGCGCAATCGTCGCCCTTTGTGGCCACCGGCAGGTTGTGCGCGAAATGGCGTGCACCGTCGTCACGCACCCGCATCCCGGCAAGGCCGGGGGTGTCGTCGCGCAGCTTTTCGTAGAAATGCGCGGCCGCCTCGGCAACGGCCGGCGTCACCGTGGCGTCGGCGCTGCCGTGCAGCAGGTAGACGTGTGCGCCGGCCAGATCTTTCAGCGCACCGATCTCACCCGTCGCCGAGCGCTTGTGTGCTTGCGCCACCAGCGCATCGACATCCGGCGCGGGCACACCTTTCATGCACGTCGTCAGCGCAAGCTTCAGCTGTCCGCCGGCGCAGCCATACGGGCCGCCGGCGACCAGTGTTGCATTCGGGAACAGCTCCGGATAGGCCAACTGGGCCTGTGTCGCCATGTATGCGCCCGAAGACAAACCGACCACCGCGACACGCGTCGGGTCGAGCTTCAACCGGGGCAGCGGCGGTGCGCTCGCCATGCAGACCGTGCTGACGCAGATCAGCGCCAGACCGATCGCACGCATGCAGGTTTTCGGGTGCATCGGCAGCCTCCGGCACTCTTGTGGCATGGCAGCTTGCACCGTCGCCGGCGAGCACGAAGGCGCAAGCTTGTCGCTGACGCTCGCATCATGCATCAGAATGTATAGCGCGCCGTCAGCGTGACCAGCCGCGGCGTACCGTAGAAGCCGGTGTAGATACCCAGCGCGCCGATGTTGTAACCCGTGGTGCGATAGGACTTGTTGGCCAGGTTGGTGCCCTGCAGGCTCAGCGACCACGGCCGGTCGATCTGCCAGATCAGGCCCGCGTTCCACAGGCTGTAACCGCCCTGGGCGATCAGCGGCGACAACGTGGTTTCCGGGAACACCATGCCCTGGTAGGTGTAGTTGATGCGCGCGGTGAGGCTGCCGCCATTGCCCAGCGGGCGCGTATTCTCCAGCGACAGCCCGCCAGCCCACTTCGGTGCATTGGTGAACCGCTGCTGGTCGGCGATGTTGACGCCCTTGCTGAGAAACTGGGTGTACTTGGTATGCAGGTAGGCGAACTGGCCGCTGACGGTCCAGCTTTCCGACGGCTTCCACGCGAACTCCTCTTCCAGACCGTCGATATGGCCCTTGCCGGCATTGGTGAAGTCGCCGAAGAAGGCCTGGCTGCCGTTCGGCAAGGTGTACGAAGTGAACGTCGACAACTGGATGTTGGAGTAGACGTTGCGGTACAGCGCCGTGTTCATCATCAGCGCATCGTCGAAGAAGGTCATCTTGCTGCCAAGCTCGAACGACTGCACCTTCTCGTCGCTGATCGGCCGGCACGATGCGGGAACCGCCACACAGTTGGCACGGATGTTGTAGCCGCCCGAATGGAAGCCTTCGCTGTAGCTGGCGTAGAACTTCATCTGGTCGTTCACGCTCCAGTCCAGCGAGACTTTCGGCGAAATATTGCTGGTGGCATGCGAGCCGCTGAAGTTGGCCAGCGTGGCGATCGGTGTCTGGAAACTCGCATCCGCATAACCGAAGTTCCGGATCACTGCGGTCTTGGTCTCATGCGTGTAGCGCAAACCCACGTCCAGGCTCCAGCTCGGATCGATGTCCCAGGTGAAATCGCCATAGCCGGCGTAGCTCTTGGTGCCCATGCGTCCGCCGGTGCTGCCGTACAGCGAATAACCCAGCGTGCTGTACGGCGGTGAGCCGAGGAAGATATTGTGGATCTCGCCATTGGCCGTGCCGTCGAAGTAGTACAGCCCGGCCACGCCATGCACGCTGCCCCCGGCATCGTAGTTGGCCTGCAGTTCCTGGCTGAACTGGTGGTCCTTGTACGCCGCATTCACGTCCGCGATCTTCTCCGGCAAGGTGTCGAAGTCGATGTTGGTATCGGTGGATGAGCCTCGCACCGCGGTGACTGACTTCAGCGACCAGTCCTCGCTGGCGATCCAGTTCATGGTGAGCGCGGTGCCGTACATCTTGGTGTGATTCAGCTGCGCCATGCCGCTGCGCGTATTGAAATCGCTCGACAGCGGCACGTAGGCCGGATCGAACTTGTTGGCGACCAGCATCCTGGCGCCGCGCGGATTGGAGTTGTCGCGCACGCCGTCGAACTCGATCTGCGCGTTGAACGTGCTGGAGGGGAAGAAGCCCAGCGTGGCGCGTGCCGCATTCGTGTTCTTGTTGCCGTTGCGGCTGCCGCTCAGCAGGTCGGTGCCGAAGCCGTCGTTGTGCTCGCTGGCCACCGCCAGGCGCCCGCGCCATACTCGATCGGCGCTGGCGCCGCCCACGCTGGCCTTGACGTCCTTCTCGCCGTGCGTGCCGGCGGTGACTTCCACCGAGCCGCCGGTTTTCACCGGCAGCGGATTGGAGACGTACTTGATCGCGCCACCGATGGTGTTCTTGCCGTACAGGGTACCCTGCGGGCCACGCAGCACCTCGATGCGACTGACGTCGAACACGTCGAGCGCCGCGCCTTGCGGCCGGGCCAGATAGACGTCGTCAAGATAGATCCCCACGCCCGGATCGAAGCCCCAGGTCGGGTCGGCCTGGCCGACGCCGCGGATATAGGCGGTGAGGGTGGTGTTGGAGCCTCGCGCCGCATAGATCTGCAACGAGGGAACCTTGCCCTGCAGGTCGCTCAGGTTCTGCACGTTCTGCTTGAACAGCGTGGCGGCGGTGAATGCGCTTACGGCGATCGGCACATCCTGCAGAGTCTCCTCGCGCTTGCGCGCGGTGACGATCACCTGGTCGAGCTGCCTGGCGTTGGCCGGTTTGGCGCCAGCAGCGGTGGCCCCGGTATCGCCGCCCTGCTGCGCGTAGAGCGGTGCCGCACAAAACAGGCCGGTAGCCAGACCGATGGCCAGACTCAGGTTGGTGCGCTTCATGGTTTCCCCTCGCAGTAGTCGCAGCCATCGGCGATGGATGCTGATGCGACCGAGAGTAGGCGAGCAACTTCGAGTCGGCACTTGTACCTTCGTACAGTGCCCTCGTGCCGATGGCGCGCGGATACTCGGAATCAACGTCAATCCCGACCCAGTCCCCGAGGAACCGCAAGGATGGCATTTCTGATCGTGCTGGCCGCGCTGTGCTTTCTGATGTTCGCGGCCTATCGCGGCTACAGCGTGATCCTGTTCGCGCCGATCGCCGCGCTCGGCGCGGTGCTGCTGACCGAACCCTCGCTGGTCGCGCCGATCTTCACCGGCCTGTTCATGGACAAGATGGTCGGATTCCTCAAGCTGTACTTCCCGGTGTTCATGCTGGGCGCACTGTTCGGCAAGGTGATCGAGCTGTCGGGATTTTCCAAGTCGATCGTGGCGGCCACCATTGGCCTGGTCGGACGCAGCCGGGCGATCGCGTCGATCGTGCTGGTGTGTGCGCTGCTGACCTATGGGGGAGTATCGCTGTTCGTGGTGGTGTTCGCGGTATACCCGTTTGCCGCGGAACTGTTCCGTGCCAGCGATATCCCGAAGCGGTTGATCCCGGGCACCATCGCGCTGGGCGCGTTCACCTTCACCATGGATTCGCTGCCCGGCACGCCGCAGATCCAGAACATCATCCCCACTTCGTTCTTCGGCACCACCGCGTGGGCGGCGCCATGGCTGGGCACGATCGGCGCGATCTTCATCCTGCTCGTCGGCCTGGGCTATCTGGAGTGGCGGCGGCGCACGGCGGCTGCGGCGGGCGAAGGCTACGGCGACAACCTCGTCAACGAACCGGTGGCATTCGAGCATGGCAAACTCGCGCATCCGCTGCTCGCGCTGCTGCCGCTGGTGCTGGTCGGCGTCGGCAACAAGCTGCTCACCGACCTGATCCCGCACGTCTACGGCAGCACGCAATCGTTCGTACCTGCCGTGGTCGGCCATGCGAAACCGGTCGTGCAGGAGGTCTCGAAGATCGCCGCGATCTGGGCGGTGGAAGGGGCGCTGCTGCTGGGCATCGCCTGCGTGCTGCTGACCGCGTGGAAACGTGTGATGCAGCGCTTCGCCGAAGGCAGCAAGGCAGCGGTCGGCGGCGCGTTGCTGGCCTCGATGAACACCGCTTCGGAATACGGCTTCGGCGCGGTGATCGCCGCCCTGCCCGGCTTCAAGCTGGTGGCCGATGCGCTGCACGCCATCCCGAACCCGCTGCTGAACGAGGCGGTCACCGTCACCGCGCTGGCCGGCATCACCGGCTCGGCATCCGGCGGCATGAGCATCGCGCTCGGCGCAATGGCCGACACCTTCATCGCCAACGCGCACGGCGCCGGCATTCCGCTGGAGGTATTCCACCGCGTGGCCGCGATGGCTTCCGGCGGCATGGATACGCTGCCGCACAACGGCGCCGTGATCACCCTGCTGGCGGTCACCGGGCTGACCCATCGGCAGGCCTACAAGGACATCTTCGCGATCACCGTGATCAAGACCCTGGCGGTGCTGGTGGTGATCGCCGCGTACTACCTCACCGGGGTGGTGTAGGAGCGCACCCTGTGCGCGAAAGCTCTTGTCGATGAACATCCGCAAAGAGCTTTCGCGCACAGGGTGCGCTCCTACAAACAAATCGGAGGTGTGCCCTACGACTCCCAGATCACCTTCTGCCGCAGCGCATGCCATGCTTCGACGTTCGGCAGGTAGCGGCTCTCGATCGCATCGCGCCTGATTTTCAGCGTCGGCGTCAGCAGGCCGCTTTCGATCGTCCACAGTTGTTTGACCACGACCAGGTAGTCCAGTTGCTCGTGGTCTTCCAGCGTGGCATTGACCTGTTCCAGCAGACACTCGAACGACTCGGTGAGCTCCGCGCGCGCATCCACCCTGCCGGCCAGCTCCCGTTGCGCATCCTCGGACAGCATCAGCAGCGCGAACGGTTGCGGCTGGCCGGGACCGGTGACGCAGGCGCTTTCCAGCTTCGGATGGTTGCCCAGCTTGATCTCGATCGGCACCGGCGCGACATACTTTCCGCGTGCGGTCTTGAACAACTCCTTGACCCGGCCGGTGATGCGCAACCGCCCCTGCGCGTCCAGTTCGCCGCGATCGCCGGTGCGGAAGAAGCCGTCGGGCAGGATGTCGCGCGCGGTCAACTCCGGCAGCTTGTAATAGCCCAGCATCTGGCCCGGGCTCCTGACCAGCAGTTCGCCATTGGCGTCGATGCGTGCCTCCACGCCGAGCTGGCACGTGCCGACGTAACCGACCCGCACTTGCCCCGGCCGGCAGCCGTGCGAGAGGGCGAAGTTTTCCGTCATGCCGTAGACATCGAGCAGTTCCAGCCCGAGGCTGCGGTACCAGTCGATGATGTCCGACGGCAGCGGCGCCGAGCCGGTGACGGCAATGCGGGTCTGGTCCAGGCCCAGGCCGCGCAGGATGCGCCGCTTGACCAGACGCGAAAGCAGCGGCACGGCGAACAGCAGCTTCTGCTTCGACGGCGGCAGTTTTTCGTTGACCGCCTGCTGGAACTTGGTCCACAACCGCGGCACGGAAAAGAAGATCGTCGGTCGCGCGCGCTGCACGTCGGCGACGAAACTGGACTGGTTGTTGACGAAGAACACCCGCAGCCCGTAATAGAGCGAGTTGGTCTCGATCAGCGAGCGCTCCGCGATATGCGCCAGCGGCAGATACGACAGCAGTCGATCCGCGCTGCTCACGCCGATCGCGTCGGCGACCGCCGAGGCCGGCGACATCATGCTGCGGTAGCTGTGCATCACGCCCTTGGGCTGCCCGGTGCTGCCCGAGGTATACACGATGGTGCACAGCTCGTCGGGTTGCGGGTCGTGCACCGCCTGCAGCGCCTCGTGCTGCATGATCAGGGTGTTCCACTGCGGGATGTCCCGGCGCGGCCCCAGCGGCAGGCCGATCAGCGGCAGGCCGGCAGGCAATGCCGCCTCGATGCGCGGCCAGTTGTCGGTGCTGCCGTCCAGCTTGCCGACAAACAGCAGCCGGGCCTCGCAGTGATCGAGGACGTAGCGCGCCGATTCGGCGCCCAGCGTCGGGTACAGCGGCACGCTGACGTGTCCGGCCATCATGATGGCGAGATCGGCGATCAGCCAATGGGCGCTGTTCTTGCCGAGCAGGGCGATCTGGCTGCGCGGTGGAAACTGCAGCGACTGCAGGTGCGCAGCCATCCGGCGCGCCTGCTCGCCGACCGTGGCCCAGGTGTAGTCGATCACCCGCCCGTCCGGTTGCGGCTGGGTCAGGTAGATCGCCTGCGGCTGTTCCTTCTCCCAGTCCAGAAAGCGGTGCAGCAGCGTCGGGGCATGTGGGTCAACCATCGCGATCCTGTCCTGCGGCACACACTCGAGGGAAATGCCGATTCGTCGCCCGGACCACGCGACTGCACGCGGATCAGGTCAACCGACTGGCATCGAAGTAACGCCCCAATTGCTGCGCCAGAGTCAGGTCGCCCTGCAGTTTCAGCCTTCCGGTCAGCACGGCCATCATGCCGTCGAGTTTGCCGGTGAGCAAGCCGACCAGATCGTCGTCGGCCAGGGTCAGGGTCAGGTCGGCGGCGTCGGTGCTGCCCGGGGTGACCGCGCAAGCGCCGTCGCGGATCACCACGAAGGCCGGCTGCGAAGTATTGAACTGAATGGTACGGTTCAAGCCCGCGACAGCCTGCGGGTTGATGGCGGCGGGCAGCTTGTTGAGCAAGTCGAGTGCGGTCATGGCGCTGGGGGTTCCGGCGAGACAGGGGATGGCTGGACCGCGGTCCAGGGTTGCGCATGGGATTCATCGGCGAACAACGGGTGCGCCTGCGCTTCTTCTAGGGTCAGCACCGGCGTGACGCAGGCGTCGACCGGCTCGAAGCGTGCGGCCCAGTACGCCAGCGGCTGCGAAGCCACCAGTGCGGCCACTTCAGCGCGCAACACCGCGCAGTCCGGCGAACCCGGCAGCTGGCCGCGCTGCCAATGCCGCTCGACCCAGTCGGGGCGCTCGAACACGGCGCACGCGGCCCGCCAGAACTTGAACTCCAGCGCGCCCACGGCCAGCTGGCGGCGATCGGCCGTGGCGTACAGGTTGTAACAAGGCAGGCCGCCGTTGAGCAGGTCTTCGCCGGCGCCCGGACGATGCCCCAGCAGCGGCGTCAGCAGGTTCGCGGTCGCCTTGGGCAGGAGCAGATGGGCATGCACGCCATGCGCCATGCTGACGTCGATGTGGCGGCCCTGGCCGCGTTTGTTCGCATCGAACACGGCGGCCAGGATGGCGATGGCGGCCATCGCACTGCCGCCGGCCAGATCGCCCCACTGCACATTGGACAAGGCCATCTCGCCGGTGGGCGCGCGCGACTGGTCCAGCGCACCGGACATGGCCATGAAGTTCAGGTCGTGCCCGGCCCGCTGCGACCACACGCCGTGCTGGCCATAGCCGGTGATCGACACCATCACCAGTTTCGGATGGGTCCGCTTGAGGCTGTCGAAGTCCAGCCCCATCGCCTGCAAAGTGCCGGGACGGAAGCTGTCGAGCATCACGTCGGCGTCGGCCAGCCAGCCGCGCAGCTGCTGCACGTCGGCACGCTGGCGGAAATCGATGCGGCGGCATTCCTTGCCGTGGTTCAGCGCATCGAACAATGGCCCGAGCGGCCGGGTGGGATCGCCTTCGGGCGGCTCCACCTTGATGATTTCGGCGCCGAGATCGGCCAGCATCCGCGTGCAGAAAGGCCCCGGCAAATTGCGGCTGAGGTCGATCACGCGCAGGCCCGAGAGCAGGCACGAGAGCAGCCCCGCCGGCGCGCCGCGTTCGCCTGTCACGCGACGTCCTCGAAACGCCCGCCTTCGGTTGCCTGCCTGAGCACGATCGCGGCCGGCGCGAAGCGCTCGCCGTAGCGCGCGGCCAGCTCGCGCGAACGCTTGACGAAGCGCGCGGCACCCATCGCATTGATGAACTGCAAGGCTCCACCGTGGAACGGCGCGAAACCCCAGCCGAAGATCGAGCCGATGTTGCCGTCGGCGACCGAACGCACCACGTTCTCCTCGAAGCAGCGCGCGGCCTCGTTCGCCTGCGCGAACATCAGGCGGTCGATCAGTTCCTGCTGCGCGGGCTGCCCGGCTTGCGGCGGATACAGCCGGGTCAGCTCCGGCCACAGGGCCTTGTCCTTGCCGTCGTAGTCGTAGAACCCCTTGCCGATCTTCTTGCCGAGGCGGCCGTGCTCGCCGCCCACCGTGCGCAGCACGGCGTCACCCGGATGTTCGGGCAGCGGCTTGCCCTCGGCAGCCAGGTCCTTGCGGGTCTGCTCCATGATGTGCAGCGACAGGCCCAGCGAGACCTCGTCCTGCAGCGCCAGCGGCGGCATCGGCATGCCGGCCTTCATGCCGGCCACCTCGATCGAACGCGGGTGCACGCCCTCGCCCAGCATCGCCATGCCCTCCATCACGTAGGTGGCGAACACCCGCGAGGTGTAGAAACCGCGGCTGTCGTTGACCACGATCGGGGTCTTGCCGATCTGCAGCACGTAATCGAAACCGCGCGCCAGGGTTTCGTCGGACGTCCGGGCGCCCACGATGATCTCGACCAGCGGCATCTTGTCCACCGGCGAGAAGAAATGCAGGCCGATGAAGTTCGCCGGACGCATGCTGGCCTGGGCCAGACCGGTGATCGGCAGCGTGGAGGTGTTGGAGGCGAACACCGCATCGGTCGCGATCGCCGCCTCGGCCTGCTGCGTGCACGCGGCCTTGATCGCGCGATCCTCGAACACCGCCTCGATCACCAGATCGCACCCGGCGAGATCTTCGTAGCGCGTGGTGGGCCGGATGCGCGCCAGCAGCTGATCGCGTTTCGCCGCGGTGCTCCTGCCGCGCGCCACGGCCTTGTCGAGCAGAGCTTGCGACCAGGCCTTGCCCCGCTCGGCGTTCTCGATCGCGGTGTCGAGCAGCACCACCTCGATGCCGGCCTTGGCCGACGCATAGGCAATGCCCGCACCCATCATCCCGGCGCCGAGCACGCCCACTTTGCCGACCTTGCTGGCCGGCACGCCGCGCGGGCGCGACTGGCCTTTCCTGATCGCATTGAGCTGGTACCACAGCGTGCCGATCATGTTCTTCGACGCCGGCGAGACCACGCAGGCGGCGAAGTAGCGCGACTCCACCTGCGAGGCGGCATCGAAATCCAGCAGGCCGCCCTCGAACAGGCACGACATGATGTGGGTGATCGCCGGGTAATTGCCGTGCGACTTGGCGTTGGCGATCGACGGCGCGATCGCCAGCAACTGCACGATGCCCGGATGCCGGCTGTCGCCGCCGGGCATGCGGAAGCCCGATTTGTCCCACGGCTGGACCGGCCGGGGATTGGCCAGGCACCAGTCGCGCGCCTTCTGCAGCAACTCGGCACGGCTGGCGGCGAGCTCGTTGACCAGGCCCAGACCCTTGGCCTCCGCGGCGCGCAGTTCGGTGCCCTGGGTGATCAGCTCGAAGCTCTTCTGGATGCCGATCAGGCGCGGCAGGCGCTGCGTGCCGCCGCCGCCCGGCAACAGGCCGAGCTTGACCTCGGGCAGGCCCAGCTTGAGTGCCGGATCGTCCAGCGCGAAGCGGGCGTGGCAGGCCAGCGCGAGCTCCAGCCCGCCGCCCAGCGCGGTGCCGTTGAGCGCGGCCACCACCGGCTTGCCGCAGGTTTCCATGCGGCGCAATACGCGCTTGAGGTCTTCGCACAATCGAAAGGCTTCGTCGGCGCTTGCGATCGTGGCGAGCTGATCGATATCGGCACCGACCACGAAGGTCGATTTGCCCGAGGTGAGCACCAGACCCTTGATCGTCTCGTCGCTTTCCAGTCGCGCGACGATCGCGGCAAACGGCTCGACCAGCGAGGGGTTGAGCACGTTCATCGCGCGGCCCGGCTGGTCGAAGGTGAGCAGGCCGATGCCGTCGGCGTCGAGCTCGAACTGGACGGTGTTTTGTTCGCTCATGGCGTGGCCCTCAAACGCGTTCGATGATGGTGGCGATGCCCATGCCGGCACCGATGCACAGGGTGGCCAGGGCCGTGGCCTTGCCGCTGCGCTCGAGTTCGTCCAGCACGGTGCCGATGATGACCGCGCCGGTGGCGCCCAGCGGATGGCCCATCGCGATGGCGCCGCCGTTGACGTTCACCCGATCCAGCGAAATGCCCAGGTCGCGCGCCGTCTTCAGCGGCACGGTGGCGAACGCTTCGTTGATTTCCCACAGGTCGATGTCGCCGGGGACCATGCCGAGCTTGCCCAGCGCCTTGCGGCAGGCAGGCGTGGGACCGGTCAGCATGATGGTCGGTTCGGAGCCGACGACCGCTGCCATGCGCACCCGGGCACGCGGCTTCAGGCCGGCCTTGATGCCGGCTTCGAGGCTGCCCAGCAGGATCAGCGCGGCACCGTCCACGATGCCCGACGAGTTGCCGGCGTGATGAATGTGCCGGATCTTCTCGACAGTGGTGTATTTCTCCAGCGCGGTGGCGTCGAAGCCCATCGCGCCCATCGCCTCGAACGACGGCGCGAGCCTGGCCAGCGAATCGACCGAAGTGCCGGGGCGGATGGTTTCGTCGCGGCCCAGCATCAGCATGTCGTTGAGGTCGGTGACCGGCACGATGGAGCGGTCGAAGCGGCCTTCGTCCCAGGCCAGCGCGGCGCGGCGATGCGACTCGGCGGCAAAGGCGTCCAGATCCTGGCGGCTGAAGCCCTCCAGCGTGGCGATCAGGTCCGCGCTGATACCTTGCGGCACGAACGCCAGCTCAGTGTTGACGCGTGGATCCATGGCCCAGGCGCCGCCGTCGCTGCCCATCGGCCAGCGGCTCATCGACTCCACGCCGCCGGCGACCAGCATGTCTTCCATGCCGGAGGCGATCTTGGCGGTGGCCATGTTCATCGCTTCCAACCCCGAGGCACAGTAGCGCGACAGGGTCACGCCAGCCACGCTCTGCGCCCAGCCGGCATCCAGCACGGCGGTGCGCGCGATGTCCGCGCCCTGCTCGCCCACGGGCGTCACGCAGCCAAGGATCACGTCGTCGACCAGCGCGGTGTCCAGTGCGTTGCGCCGGCGCAGCGCCTGCAACAGCGTGCGCAGCAGCCATACCGGCGTGGCCTGATGCAGGCTGCCGTCTTTCTTGCCCTTGCCGCGCGGCGTACGCACGGCATCGTAGATGTAGGCCTCAGTCATGGAATTTCCTTGCCGGGAATCGGGGTTCGATGAAACGGTCGGCGCGGAACGTCACAGGAAGCGCGACGCCAGCTCCTTCATGATCTCGTTGCTGCCGCCATAGATGCGCTGCACCCGCGAATCGGTCCACAGCCTGGCGATCGGGTATTCCTTCATGTAACCGTAGCCGCCGAACAGCTGCAGGCACTCGTCGATCAGCTTGCACTGGTTGTCGGTGATCCAGTACTTGATCAGCGCGGCACGATCGACCCCCAGCTCGCCCTTGAGGTGGGCGACCATGGCCGCATCCACCAGTGCGCGCGATGCCAGCAGCAAAGCCTGGCACTCGGCCAGCTTGAAGCGGGTGTTCTGGAACGCAAAGATCGGCTTGCCGAATGCCTTGCGTTCCTTGGTGTAGGCCAGCGTCACCTGCATCGCCAGTTCCATCGCGGCGATGCCGGCCAAGGCCACGATCAGGCGTTCCTGCGGCAGCTCCTGCATCATCTGGAAAAAGCCCTGGCCTTCCTGGCCGCCGAGCAGGTTGTCCGCCGGCACGAGCAGGTCGTCGAAGAACAGTTCGGACGTGTCCTGCGCCTCCAGGCCGATCTTGTCGAGGTTGCGGCCACGCCGGAAACCGTTAGCAGCCTGTCGAACTTTGCTCGGCCGGGCTGCGAATCCGTCTGTGCGGTCCATATTTCCGCCGCTTCGCCGACCCATAGCACCACTATGGGCCGACGAAACGTCGAAAATCTGTCCTCGCACAGCCGAATTCTCGCCTCGACCAGCAAAGCCCGACAGGCTGCTAGCCGCATCGGTCTCCACCAGTAGCAGCGAGATGCCCTGTGCGCCCTGGTCCCTGTCGGTCTTGCAGGCCACGAGGATCAGGTTGGCAAGCTGACCGTTGGTGATGAAGGTCTTGCTGCCGTTGACGCGGTAACTGTCGCCTTCCCGGATCGCCAGCGTGCGCAGACCCTGCAGGTCGGAACCGGTGCCGGGCTCGGTCATGGCGATCGCGCCGATCAATTCGCCGGTGGCCAGCCCGGGCAGCCAGCGCTGCTTCTGCTGCTCGGTACCGCAATGCAGGATGTACGGCGCGACGATGCCCGAATGCACCGAACCGCCGAAACCGGACAGTCCCGCCTCGCCCTGCGCCAGGATCAGCACGGCCTCATGGCCGAAATCGCCGCCGCCGCCGCCGTACGCTTCCGGCATCGAGGCACACAGGAAACCGTTGTCGCCGGCTTCGCGCCAGGCGTCGCGGTCCATCATGCCCGCCTCGCGCCAGCCTGCGTCGCGGGGCGCCCATTGTTCCCTGAAGAAACGGGTCGCGGACTCCTGCAGCATCCGATGCTCGTCGCCCATCCAGCTGGCGGGGAAGTTCTGTATGGCCACGGGGATCTCCTGCAGATCAAGCATGCGGGGCTGGCAAATCGCACGCCGAGGCACGGTCATCGGTAACAATGATTACCGCATATCGCCCAGACCCGCGGACAAGCCCGGCGCGATTGCATGGCGAGAGGCTAGACCAAGGGTGTCCATGGTGTCCGCAGGGCTCGTCGAAACGCAAGCATAAAAGCCGCTTTACGAAACCACTGGGTCCAATTGGTAAGACTGGTTACCATTGCGACATGCCGACCCGAGGACCGGGAGTGAGTGAAGAGCGATGGCGCTAACTCGTTTCTCACGCCTCTTCACCCACTCCTCTCCACATCTTTCCTCCAACGAGCTTGCGCATGCGTACCCGAACCTCCGCGCCCGATCGCGCACCCGCCGCCGACGACCGTCGCGCTATGCTCGGCTCGATGCGCAGTGACACCCTCAACCGCATCGAAAAAGCGGTACTGGCGTTGTTCTCGGCACGGGACTTCTACGAAGTGAGCCTGCTGGACGTGGCCCGCTCGGCCAACGTCTCGCTGCAGACCATCTACAAGTATTTCGGCAGCAAGGAGACGCTGGTCTACGCCATGCTGGACATCATGCTGGCACGCCTGGCGGATCGCATGATCGACCACCTGCAGGGGATCGACGACGCACGCGAACGCCTGCGCAAGACCTGCTGGGTCACCCTGGACTACATGGACAAGCACCCGGCGGTGATGCTGCTGCTGTTCACCGCGGTACCGATGTCACGGATGAAGAACATCCGCATCTACGAAAGCCCCGAGCTGATGGGTGCCTTCCTGGGCGTGTTCAAGGACGGACAGGCGCGCGGCGTGCTCAACGACCGCGTATCCAGCAAGGTGCTGCTGGACGTGTTCATGGGCATCATCGGCCGCGTGTCGCTGATGCACATCGTGCGCGAGGAAAAGATTCCGCTCACCGACCGGTTCGACGATCTGTTCGATATCCTCTGGCGCGCCATGTCGGCATTGTAGGAGCGCGCTTGCGCGCGATAGCTCTTGTGAATCATGGAGCAAGAGCTTCGCGCGCAAGCGCGCTCCTACAAACATATCGGGTTATTCCAGGCCCTCTGCTGAAACCACGGGCAAGTTGTCACACAAGTCCGTATAATCCACGGGTTAATCCTTCCGATAACCCACGTGGTGGCTCCAAGCGCCACCCGAGTGCTTTCCATGTCCATCGAAAAACTGCGCAACATCGCCATCGTCGCCCACGTCGATCACGGCAAGACCACGCTGGTCGATTGCCTGCTCAAGCAGTCCGGCACATTCTCCGAGCGTACCGTGCTGGCCGAGCGCGTGATGGATTCGAACGACCAGGAAAAAGAGCGCGGCATCACCATCCTGGCCAAGAACACGGCGATCGAGTGGAACGGCAACCGCATCAACATCGTCGACACCCCGGGCCATGCCGACTTCGGCGGCGAAGTCGAGCGCGTGCTGTCGATGGTCGACTCGGTGCTGATCCTGGTCGATGCGATGGACGGCCCGATGCCGCAGACCCGCTTCGTGACGCAGAAGGCGTTCGACATGGGCTTCAAGCCGATCGTGGTGATCAACAAGATCGACCGCCCCGGCGCGCGCCCGGACTGGGTGCTGGACCAGACCTTCGACCTGTTCGACCGCCTCGGCGCGACCGACGAGCAGCTCGATTTCCCGGTGATCTACGCCTCGGCCCTGCACGGCTACGCCAGCCTCGACAGCGACGCCCGCGAAGGCGACATGACCCCACTGTACGAAGCGATCATGCAGCACGTGAGCGCGCCGAACGTCGATCCGGACGGCCCGTTCCAGATGCGCATCAGCCAGCTCGACTACAACAGCTATGTCGGCCTGATCGGCATCGGCCGCATCCAGCGCGGCAAGGTCAAGACCAACCAGCAGGTGTCGATCGTCGATCGCCACGGCAAGAAGCGCACCGGCAAGGTGCTGCAGGTGCTGGGCTTCATGGGCCTGGAGCGCCGCGAGGTACCCGAGGCCGAAGCGGGCGACATCGTGGCGATCTCCGGCATCCAGGATCTGAGCATCTCCGACACCGTGTGCGCGCTGGACACGCCCGAGGCGCTGGAGGCGCTGACCGTCGACGAGCCGACCATCAGCATGACCTTCCAGGTCAACAACTCGCCGTTCGCCGGCAACAAGGACAGGAGCGGCGGCAAGTTCATCACCAGCCGCCAGCTGCGCGAACGGCTCGAACGCGAGACCTTGCACAACGTGGCGCTGAAGGTCGAGGAAGGCTCCGACCCGGACAAGTTCCTGGTTTCCGGCCGCGGCGAACTGCACCTGTCGGTGCTGATCGAGAACATGCGCCGCGAAGGCTTCGAACTGGCCGTGTCGCGCCCGGAAGTGATCATCAAGGAAATCGACGGCAAGCCGATGGAGCCGATCGAGCAGTTGGTGGTCGACGTGGAGGAAATCCACCAAGGCGGCGTGATGGAGCGCCTTGGCATGCGCAAGGGCCAGCTGAAGAACATGGAGTCGGACGGCCGCGGCCGCGTGCGGCTGGACTATGAAATCCCGGCACGCGGACTGATCGGTTTCCAGACCGAGTTCCGCACCCTGACCCAGGGCTCGGGCCTGCTGTTCCACGTGTTCGACCATTACGGCCCGAAGGCCGAGGGCGCGATCGCCAAGCGCCAGAACGGTGTGATGATCTCCAACGCCACCGGCTCCACGCCCGCGTATTCGCTCGGCCCGTTGCAGGAACGCGGCAAGCTGTTCGCGGCCGAAGGCGACCAGGTGTACGAAGGCCAGCTGGTCGGCATCCATGCCAAGGACAACGACCTCACGGTCAACGTCATCAAGCCCAAGCCGCTGACCAACATGCGCGCCTCGGGCAAGGACGACGCCATCCAGCTGACGCCGGCGATCAAGTTCTCGCTCGAACAGGCACTGGAATTCATCGAGGACGACGAGCTGGTCGAGATCACCCCGAAGGAGATCCGCCTGCGCAAGCGTCACCTCACCGAAAACGACCGCAAGCGCTCCTCGCGCGGCTGATCCCCGCCGCCCCGTCCCCGTAGGAGCGCGCTCGCGCGCGATGCTCTTGTTGTAGGTCACGGAACAAGAGCATCGCGCGCGAGCGCGCTCCTACGAGAGCCGTTTCCGCAAGAGCCTCGCGCACACAGGGCCGCCCGCCGCAAGCCGGTTACGCCTTCGCGCTCCTGACCCGCAACCCCGGCCGTTGCCGCGCCAGTTTGCGCAGCAATTCGGCGAAACCCTGCAGGTCGGCGTGCCACGGCGAGGCATCGCGCCAGTACAACGCGATTTCCCGGCCATGCACCTGCCCCTCGAGCTTGGCCAGCACGATGTTCGGCATCGAGGCCAGCCGCTCGTGCGCCAGCGCGGGTACCAGCGCATAGCCACCGCGCAGGCTGACCAGCGCGGCAAGGCTCTCCAGGCTGACGTCCTGGATGTGGCCCTGGTCACTGCCGGCCAAACCATCGGCGTGGCTCTCGGCCATCAGCGTCGCCTCGGCCGGATCGAGCTGCCCTATCGCGATGGTGTGTTCCGCGGCCAGCGGATGATCGGCACGCAGCATCAGTTCCCACGGCTCGAAGAACAACGGCCGCATGGCAATGCCGCTGACGGTAGGCGCCGGTGGCGCCAGCACGGCATCGAGTTCGCCTTCGTGCAGGCGGCGCAGCAAGCCGCGCGGCTTGCCCTCGGAAATGCCCAGCCGGGCACCCGGAAAATGCTGCGGAAACGGCGCGATCAAATGCGGCAGCAAGTAGGGGCCGAGCGATGCCGGCACACCCAGCCGCAACTCGCCGCCGAACGCCACCGCCCCGGCACGGGCGACGAGCTGCAAGTGCTCGCCCGCGGCCAGCACGGCATCGATCTGCTGCAGCAACTGCTGGCCGCCGGCGGTCGGCACGATGCGGCGACCGCCGCGCTCGAACAGCGGCGCGCCCAGCGCCAGCTCCACCTTCTGCACCTGATGCGACAGCCCCGATGGGCTGATATGCATGGCCCGTGCCGCCCGGTTGAAACTGCCGTGGCGATGAACGGCCTGCACCAGCGCCAGATCGCGCAGCGAGACTGCTGCCAGGGCCATCGAAATCATCGAACGCTGCATGTGATCAAAGGCGTTTGTGCTTGGCGTTCATCGGACTCATCCTGTACGGCGACCATCGACCGCAACTGTCGACGCAGTCTACTCGACACGCCGCCCGGAAACCCTGTCGCGCAACGTAACACGAGCCGCCCTGCCTGACGCCAGTTCGGCGAATCGGTTCACGCCCCCAGTGTTTGGGCGATAATTGCGGATCAACCGGTCAGGCAGGCAAGCATCCGTCACCGTCGTTCGGACCGCCATCACCCATCAAGCCGCCCCACCGCAGGATCAGCCAGGAGCACGCCCATGAAAGATACCTTTGCCGTACGCGACACCCTCAATGTCAACGGCAGGCAATACGCCTTTGCCAGTCTGACCAAACTGGGCCAGCACTTTGATCTGAAGCGGCTGCCGTACTCGATGAAGATCCTGCTGGAAAACCTGCTGCGGCACGAAGATGGCGTGGACGTGACCGCGAAGGAAATCGAGGCGATCGCGAAGTGGGACGCCAAGGCCGAACCGGACACCGAGATCGCCTTCATGCCGGCGCGCGTGGTGCTGCAGGATTTCACCGGCGTACCGTGCGTGGTCGACCTGGCCGCGATGCGCGATGCGGTGGTGAAGCTGGGCGGCGACGCCACCCAGATCAACCCGCTGGCGCCGGCGGAGCTGGTCATCGACCACTCGGTGCAGGTCGATGTCTACGGTACGGAAAGTGCGCTGGAACAGAATGTCAAGATCGAGTTCGAGCGCAACCAGGAGCGCTACTCGTTCCTGCGCTGGGGCCAGAAGGCGTTCAACAACTTCAAGGTGGTGCCGCCGCGCACCGGCATCGTGCATCAGGTGAACCTGGAGCATCTGGCCCGCGTGGTGTTCACCGCCGACATCGACGGCGAGAGCTGGGCCTATCCCGACACCGTGTTCGGCACCGACTCGCATACCACCATGATCAATGGCATCGGCGTGCTGGGCTGGGGCGTGGGCGGCATCGAGGCCGAGGCGGCGATGCTGGGCCAGCCGTCGTCGATGCTGATTCCGCAGGTGGTCGGCGTCAAGCTGACTGGCAAGCTGGGCGAAGGTGTCACCGCCACCGACCTGGTGCTCACCGTCACCCAGATGCTGCGCAAGCTCGGCGTGGTGGGCAAGTTCGTCGAGTTCTTCGGCGACGGCCTGAAGCACCTGCCGCTGGCCGACCGCGCCACCATCGGCAACATGGCGCCGGAATACGGCGCCACTTGCGGCATCTTCCCGATCGATCAGGAAGCGCTGAACTACCTGCACCTGTCAGGCCGCAGCGACGCACAGATCAGGCTGGTCGAGGCATATGCCAAGGCGCAAGGCATGTGGCACGACGAGAACAGCCCGACCTCCGATTACACCACCACGCTGGAACTGGACCTTGCCGACATACGCCCGTCGATGGCCGGCCCGAAGCGCCCGCAGGACCGCGTGCTGCTGGAAGGCGTGAAGAAGAATTTCCATGACAACCTCGGCGCGCTCACCGCCAATCGCAACGGCAGCGAATCGCGCTTCGCCAACGAAGGCGGCGGTACCGCCGTGGGGCACGACGCCAGCGCGCTCGGCAAAGGCCAGCACGTGTCGATGAACGGCGAAAGTTTCCATCTCAAGGACGGTGCCGTGGTGATCGCCGCGATCACCTCCTGCACCAACACCTCCAATCCAGCGGTGATGCTGGCTGCCGGCCTGCTGGCGAAAAACGCCGCCGCGCGGGGCCTGAAGGCCAAGCCATGGGTCAAGACTTCGATCGGCCCGGGTTCGCTGGTGGTCACCGACTACTTGAAAAAGACTGCGCTGCTGGAAGAACTCGAGAAGATCGGCTTCTACATCGTCGGCTACGGCTGCACCACCTGCATCGGCAACTCCGGCCCGCTGCTGGCGGAAATCAGCAAGGGCATCGCCGAAGGCGATCTGGCAGTGGCCTCGGTGCTCTCCGGCAACCGCAACTTCGAGGGCCGCGTGCATCCGGAAGTGAAGATGAACTACCTGGCCTCGCCGCCGCTGGTGGTCGCCTACGCGCTGGCCGGCACGCTGGACATCGACCTGACCACCGAGCCGCTGGGCACCGGCAGCGATGGCAAGCCGGTGTACCTGAAAGACATCTGGCCGTCCAACAAGGAAATCTCCGACACCATCGCAGGCGCGATCAACCCGGCCATGTTCGAGAAGAACTATGCCGACGTGTTCAAGGGCGACAGCCGCTGGAACCAGATCGCCTCGCCCGACGGCGCGCTGTTCGCATGGGACGACTCCACCTACATCAAGAACCCGCCCTACTTCGATGGTATGAGCAAGGAGCCGGGCACGATCGAAGACATCCACGGCGCCAGCGTGCTCGGACTATTCGGCGACTCGATCACCACCGACCATATCTCGCCGGCCGGCTCGATCAAGAAGGACAGCCCGGCGGGCCAGTTCCTGATCGGCAAGGGCGTGGAGCCGAAGAACTTCAACTCCTACGGCTCGCGTCGCGGCAACGATGACGTGATGGTACGCGGCACCTTCGCCAACATCCGCATCAAGAACCTGATGCTGGACAACGTCGAGGGCGGTTACACCGTGCATGTGCCCGGCGGCGAACAGATGGCGATCTACGACGCCGCGATGAAGTACAAGGAAAGCGGCACACCGCTGGTGGTGCTGGCCGGCAAGGAATACGGTACCGGCTCCAGCCGCGACTGGGCGGCCAAAGGCACCTTGCTGCTGGGCGTGAAGGCGGTGATCGCCGAGAGCTTCGAACGTATCCACCGCTCCAACCTGGTCGGCATGGGCGTGCTGCCGTGCACCTTCAAGGCGGGCGAGAATGCGCAGTCGCTGGGTCTGACGGGCAAGGAAACCTTCGACATCACCGGTCTGGACGACGGCAACTCGAAGGAAGCCAAGGTGGTCGCTACCGCCGCCGATGGCAGCAAGAAGACATTCACCGTCAACGTGATGCTGCTGACCCCGAAGGAGCGCCTGTTCTTCCGCCACGGCGGCATCCTGCAATACGTGCTGCGCCAGCTGGCCGGCAGGAAAGCTGCCTGAGTCTGCCGGGAACCTAGCCTCCGTTCGTCATTCCGGCTTTCGCCGGGATGACGAACACGGGGTTGCCCGGACGTTCCCCGGCTTCACATCGAATGTTTCCAGCTGGCCGTGTAACAACGCCACTTGCCATGCTGCTTGCGCCAAGCCGACTCGACTTGATAAATCCCCAACCGGTCTGGAAACAACCGTCCACCGCTGCTCAAGGTGACCTCGAACGTCGCCACCATCCGCGCGCCGCGATGCTCGATGGTGACCGGCCCCAGCATCACGCCGACATGCTCGCCCCGCAGCGCGACGAGCCTGACCATGTTGGCCAGCGCGGGCCGGTCCAGCTCGCCGGCATTGCCGTCGAAATCGTCGCTGAGCGGCGCGACGACATCACCGGCTGCGCCGGCTTGCGCAGCTTGCGCGACCGCGGCAATCGCCTCGCGCACCTGCACCTCGTCCGGCGTGTGCCGACAACCCGGAAGGATCGCCGCACACAGCATGGCGGTCAGCAGCAGGCATCCGGTTTTGCTCAATCGAATCATCGGTCGAATCATCGGTGTACCTCCCTGCAGTGCGGCTTGCTGCAATACGCGGGCGTATGCTCCAATGAACGCCGATCATGGGTTCTGTCGTCATCCTGAAGCCATCGATCGACCATCGCCGCTCACCTCCAAAAGACAGGGAACCCACGCATGAGCAATGAACGTCCATGGCTCGATCATTATCCGGCAGGCGTGCCTGCGCAGATCGATGCCAACGAATATGCTTCGGTACCGGCAGTATTGGAAGAGGCATTTGGACGTTTTCGCGACCGGCCGGCGTTTGCCAACTTCGGTCACCAACTCAGCTATGGCCAGGTCGACGAGATGAGCGGTCAGTTCGCCGGCTATCTCACCGGCGTGCTCGGACTCGGCAAGGGCGATCGCATCGCGATCATGATGCCGAATGTACTGCAGTATCCGATTGCCCTGTTCGGCGCGCTGCGCGCCGGGCTGGTGGTGGTCAATACCAATCCCATGTATACCGCGCGGGAACTGCAGCACCAGCTGGAGGATGCCGGCGCCAAGGCGATCGTGGTGCTGGACAACTTCGCCGAAACCCTGCAGCAAATCGTTGCCGATACGCAGGTCAAGCACATCGTGACGACCGGCATCGGCGACCTGCTGGGTTTCGCCAAGGGCGCGCTGATCAACTTCGCGATCAAACATGTCAAAAAGATGGTGCCCACCTACCACCTGCCGCAGGCCGTGCGCTTCCGCGATGCGCTTGCGCGCGGCGCGGCGCATCCGTTGCCGTCGGTAACGCTCAAGCACAACGACATCGCGTTCCTGCAATACACCGGTGGCACGACCGGCGTGGCCAAGGGAGCGATGCTGTCCCACGGCAACATGATTGCCAACATGCTGCAGGCCAGCGCATGGATCGGCGCCAATGCCAAGCCGGGCGAAGAGGTAATCATCACCGCACTGCCGCTCTACCATATCTTTTCGCTGACCGCGAACGGCCTGGTATTCATGCGCCTGGGCGGCCTGAACTGGCTGATCACCAACCCACGCGACATGCCTGCTTTCGTCAAGGAACTCAAGCAATCCGGATTCACCGCCCTGACCGGCGTGAACACGCTGTTCAACGGACTGCTCAACACGCCGGGTTTTGCCGAGCTGGATTTCTCGCGGCTGCACCTGACCCTTGGCGGCGGCATGGCGGTCCAGCGCGCGGTGGCCGAGCGCTGGAAGAAAATCACCGGCTGCACTCTGGCCGAAGCTTACGGCCTGACCGAAACCTCACCCGCCGTATGCATCAACCCGCTCACCCTGGATGCGTACAACGGTTCGATCGGCTTGCCGGTACCGTCCACCGACGTGGCGATCTGGTCGGAGGATGGCCAGCCGTTGCCGATGGGAGAGGTGGGCGAACTGATGGTGCACGGTCCGCAGGTCATGCAGGGCTACTGGCAGCGGCCGGACGAGACCGCCCAGGTACTGGACAGCAATGGCTGGCTGCATACCGGCGACATCGCGCGAATGGACGAGGCCGGCTACTTCTATATCGTCGATCGCAAGAAGGACATGATCCTGGTGTCCGGCTTCAATGTTTATCCGAATGAAGTCGAGGACGCGGTGATGGAGCACCCTGGCGTGCTTGAAGTTGCTGCGGTCGGTGTGCCCGACGAGCATTCCGGCGAAGTGGTCAAACTCTACGTGGTGCGCAAGGACCCGAACCTCAGCGAGGATGCGATCAGGCAGTTCTGTCGCGAGAGACTGACCGGTTACAAGCGGCCGAAACTGATCGAGTTCCGCGACGAGTTACCCAAGAGCAATGTCGGCAAGATCCTGCGGCGGGAACTTCGTGACGAGAAAAAATCGCCGGCTTGATGCACGGTGCCGCACCTTGGTGCGGGCGACGCGGAAGCCGTCAGACAGACGCGTGATACTCAGTTGCCCGTCCAGAATTCGAGGATATCGGCATAGCCACCCAGCAGGTTCCACAGCGGAACCTGCTTGTCTTCGGGAATGCGGCTGTAGCTGAAGCCGATGTGGTGATCGGAAATACGCGCGACCACCGCCTCCAGATGGATGTGCAGGTTGTTGCCGAAAATCATGTCGAGCACCCAGCTTTGCCCCACCTCGCCGGACCAGCCCAACGGGCGCCGCAGCAACGCGCCGGTGGCAGAAATATCCACCAGTTCGGTCGGGTGCGACTCGCCGCTATGGCTCATCAGAACCGTCGTTTCGATTTGCATGCGCGCTGGGCGCAGCCGTTCGGTTCCATTGCCTGCTTGTGCTTTTTTTTCGATCATCGTCATCGTCCCGCCCCGTTGCGCATGCACCCTTCATTCGTCAGGGTGCTTGTTGCCTTCGTATTGTTCGGCGCCAGCTGAAGGTGACACCCGGCAAACTCCGGCTTCATTCAGCAGACCTCCCTATCTTCAGACCGGTTCACTCGAGCCACCCGCTTGGATCTGATGGCGCTCGCTGCGAGTGACAAGCAAACGATGTGCCAGCGACTGACATCCGTCGCACGTGTTGTTTGTGACTGTGTGCCATGCCATGCGACGGATACCGATCCCGGATTCGGCATGATCGCAAACGCGCCCCGCAGCGTCACTATCCAGCCTCAGGCCGGCACAGGTGTCCGCACCGCCGAACCAGTATGGATACTGGTGTTGCAGGGCTGCGGTCCAGTCACCCGCAACGGTAATCCGGACATCTTGCAAGCCTTGCGGGAAAGCGTCGATGGCGGACCGCTCGCACCAGGATCAACCCCGGTGAGGATACGGCCCCGTTGCGCACCGAGTGACGCCGACGCGCGTTCGGGCCTCGCCATGCCCCGTAGAGACACAATGGGTCACATGTCGCCCTTCCATTGAAAGAACTCCCTGAACTGCACGTCATGCGGGACCCGCGTCGCATGGTATCCGCAGTGGGCACCGGCTGCCCTCGCTTGAGTCACGTCGTGCGGGACAGACCCGAACCGGATCACGACGACAGCATCAGCCGGAACCGGAACAATCCCGGATTGAAAGCTAGACTTGTCGCGAGCCAGCCGTTACTCTTGCCCAACGCGTAGCTCCACGAAAACCGTTTGTCGGTCACTTCCGACGGCTGGTGGTGCACGTCTGACGCTCTCGAATCGACCAATGGAAACCGTCAAGGTCGCCGGCAAATCCGACCTGACATGCGCTCCGCCGTGGCTGACAACCTGGAACAGAGCGCTCATGGGTCGCTTACGGCCTGCCTGACCGAACCACGATCAAGTGGATTCATCATGCCCGTGGCGACGATGGCATCCAGGGCGCCTCGGTTGAACATGTGAAAAACTGTACCTTGGGAACGCGGTCCTGCACTGTCACGTTCCAAGCGCGGACATTCCCTGGCTTGCGCCGATGGTGGAATGGTTCCGATGGTGTTGAACGCACTGCCTGCCGCTGAATGCGGCCCAACGAAATGCATTGATGAGCACTGAGCCAGTCGACGAGCCACAGAGCCCGGTCGCCGCACCGCAGGATGCGTTTGCGTCGGTACCTCAACAGCAGGAAATGCCGCTGGCCATCGTGCGTGGCCAGCCGATGCTGCAGATGCCGCAGGATCTGTATATTCCGCCGGATGCGCTCGAGGTCATTCTGGAGGCGTTCGAGGGGCCGCTCGACCTGTTGCTGTACCTGATCCGTCGACAGAATCTGGACATTCTCGACATCCCGGTTGCCGAGATCACCCGGCAATACATGACCTACATCGAGCTCATGCGCGATGTGATGAGGCTGGAGCTGGCGGCCGAATACCTGCTGATGGCCGCGATCCTGGCCGAAATCAAGTCACGGCTGCTGCTGCCGCGCCCCCCGGCCGAAGAGGGACTGGAGGAGGATCCGCGCGCCGAGCTGGTCAGACGCCTGCAGGAGTACGAACGATTCAAGCGGGCGGCGGAGGACCTCGAAGCCCTGCCCCGGATGGAACGCGACACCGTGGCCGTGCATGCCGAGGTAAACGAGCGCAACGTGATCAAGTTGCCACCGCCTCTGGAACTGCCCGAACTGCTGCTGGCGCTCCGGGACGTGATGCATCGGGCCGAATTGTTCGGGCATCACGCGATCAAGCGCGAGGCGCTGAGCGTGCGCCAACGCATGGGCGAGCTGCTGAGTCGGCTGGACCACGGCGGTTTTCACCGGTTCGAGAGTCTGTTCGACGCCAGCGAAGGACGCACGGGCATCGTGGTGACGTTCCTGGCGATGCTGGAGCTGGCCAAGGAAATGCTGGTGGAGATTGTCCAGGAACAACCATTGGCGCCGATTTATCTGAAAGCGAAAGTCAGCCATCCCGAAGCCGCTACCGAAGCGGCGATGGACGACGCCCAGGCAGGCGGGTCGGCACGGATCGGATCGACCGCCCCATGAAACACAACCATTGAATCAACATCCGACCTGAGGCCATGCAGATCGAGCAACTCAAACCCGTCATCGAGGCAGCCTTGCTGGCCTCCGCCCAGCCGCTGACCGCTCATCAACTGGGCGATCTGTTCGACGAAACCGACGCTGTCGGTCACGAGCAGATCGCCAGGGCGCTGGCGGCACTGGCCGACGACTGCGCCGGCCGTGGCATCGAGCTCAAGGAAGTGGCTTCCGGCTTTCGCTACCAGGTACGCCAGGAAGTGCATCCGTGGATCTCGCGGATGTGGACCGAGAAGCCCAGCCGCTATTCGCGGGCGCTGCTTGAAACGCTGGCGCTGATCGCCTATCGCCAGCCGATCACCCGCCCCGAAATCGAACAGATCCGCGGCGTGGTGGTGTCGTCCAGCATCATCAAGACGCTGGAAGAACGCGAGTGGATCCGGGTGGTCGGTTATCGCGATGTGCCCGGCAAACCCGCTCTGTTCGGCACCACCCGGGCCTTTCTCGACTACTTCAATCTGAAATCGCTGGACCAGCTGCCTCCGCTGTCGGACATCCGGGACATGGAAGATCCGCAATTGCGCTTCGACCAGACGCCCCTGCCCGTCCGCATCGTGCGCGACCTGCCGATTGATCCCGATGAGGCGGTCGCGGCAGACGCCGTACCCGAATCCGAATCCGAATCCGAATCCGCGGACAGCGAAACGAACATCCCGCCCCACGGGTTCGCCGCCGCCACGAATACCGGGGACAGTACCGACCTCGCGATCGACACCGACGCAATGATTACTTCAACCCAATCCGACGAGAACGGCTCCGAGCCGGACCCACTTGCCGCGATTCCGACTTCCACTGCCGACGAGGCAGCGACCCCTGCGGATGCCGAACCCGGCACCGCCCAGCAAGATACTTGAGGAGTACCGCGCATGACTGCGCCGCAAAAAACCGTTTTATCCCTGAAGCGCGAACCGCGCGGCGAAGCCAACGCTCCCGCACTGGAAGAGCGCCTGCACAAGGTGCTGGCCAATGCCGGCCTCGGCTCGCGCCGCATGCTCGAACAGCGGATCCTGTCCGGCGAAGTCGAACTCAACGGCAAACCCGCCGAGATCGGCAACAGCGTGCATGCGGGCGACCGCGTGGTGCTGGACGGCAAGCAGTTCATCGTCGCCACCGACAGCCGTGACGAAACCGAAGTGCTGGTTTACCACAAGCCCGAGGGGGTGTTGACCACCCGCGACGATCCGGATGGTCGTCCCACCGTGTTCGAACAGCTGCCGCGCCTGAAAGGCGCGCGCTGGGTCGCCGTGGGTCGGCTGGACATCAATACCACCGGCCTGCTGCTGCTCACCACCGACGGCGAGCTGGCCAATGGGCTGATGCACCCGAAGAGTGGCCTGGAGCGCGAGTACCTGTGCCGCGTGCATGGCGAGGTGCCCGACGAGATCATCGAGAAACTGAAGGCCGGTGTGGAACTGGAAGACGGCCCGGCACGCTTCGACGAGATTGCCGTAATCAGTCGCGGCGGCAGCCACAGCTGGTTCCGCGTGGTGATCCGCGAGGGCCGCAATCGTGAAGTGCGCCGACTGTGGGATTCGCAGGGCTTTCTGGTCAGCCGCCTGAAACGCATCCGTTACGGCCAGATCGAGCTACCGCGCAATCTGCGCCGCGGCGAATGCGAGTCGCTTGACGCGGAGGCGGTCAAGCAACTGCGCCAGACCACCGGCCTGGGCATGCCGCAGCCGGTGCTGACGTTGAGCCCTGTACTGCATCAGCGCCGCGCCAATCGCAGTGTCACCGAATACCGCCCCGAAAGCGGCAGCAGCGGCGCCTGGACCGGCGGTCAGGACGAGGCCCGCGAACTGCGCGCCTATGACCGCATCCGCGACGAACCGACACGCGGCCGCAAGCCGCCACGTCGCCCCGGCGCGGAAGTCAACGGCAACCTCGCACGCCCCGAGCGCGGAGCCGGTGGCGGTCCACGAGGCGGCGGCAGAGGAAGGCGTGTGGCGCCGGGTCAGGAGCTGCCGTCGGTGCGCACCTGGTTTGCCGGCGAAAGCCGCGATGGCGGCGGCCGCCCCGGTGGCGCCGCAGGCGGCGCGGCACCAGGCAATCGCCGTCCCGCCGGCGGCAAACCGTATGGGGCACGTGCCGCGGGCGGTACCGGCAGTCCCTACAGCGGCTTCGGCGGTGAGTCCCGCGGTAACGCCGGCAGTGGCAACCGCGTACCTGGCGCACGTCCCGCTCACGGTGCCCGCCCGCACGCACATGGCAATCAGGCACCCGGCGGCGGACGCCCGCAGGGCCAAGGCGGCAATCGTCCACAGGGTGCCGGCCGGCCGCAGGGCCAGGGCGGCAATCGTGCGCCCGGTGGCCCACGACCGCACGGCCACGGCGGACCCGCTGGCGCCCGCCCGCCAGGCCGCGGCGGCAATCGTTCCGGCAACCGCTGAGCTGGCAGCCTGTCGGGCTTTGCTCGGCCGGGCTGCCAGGGCACTGTCAACCCTGCCTTGAGACCGGAGTGACCGCCGATGGTGCGTATCTATCACAATCCGCGCTGTTCCAAATCGCGCGCCACGCTGGCGCTGCTGGAAGATCGCGGCGGTGCGATCGAGGTGATCGACTACCTTCAGACCCCGCCCAGCGCCGTCGAGCTGGCCGGGTTGCTGCAGCAATTGGGCATGCCGGCGCGCGAGCTGTTGCGCACCGGCGAAACGGAATATCGCTCGCTGGGTCTGGATGATCCCGCGCTGGACGACGCAGCGCTGATTGCCGCGATGGTGGCGCATCCGAAACTGATCGAGCGGCCCATCGTGGTGGCCAACGGCAAGGCAGCGATCGGTCGCCCGCCGGAAGCGGTGCTGGCGATACTTTGACTCGCCGGGCTGGGAAAAAAGAACCTGTGCAGCGCCCCCCTGTAGGAGCGACTTCAGTCGCGATGCTCTTGTATCGGTCCAGAGCAAGAGCATCGCGACTGAAGTCGCTCCTACAGGGGGGGCGCTGCAGCAATGGGTCACCGCAAGCGATGGTCAGCCGGGGTCGAGCGAAAACGCGTCGGCATCCATCCATGCCGGAAAGCGTTCGCGATGCGCCAGCAGCGGAGCCGGGTCGAGCACGACCGTCGCCACCTGCTCCTGCGCGCCAAGTTCCAGCAACGGCTCGCCGACCGGATCGATCGCCGCGCTGTCGCCGGCATAGGGGATATCGTTGCCGTCCATGCCCACCCGGTTCACGCCGACCACGTAGCTGAGATTCTCGATCGCGCGCGCGCGCAACAGGGTGCGCCAAGGCTGTCGGCGCGGTGCCGGCCAGTTCGCCACGAACAGCGCCAGGTCGTAATCCATGCCGCCATGGGCGGATGCCAGCCGACGATTGCGCAGCCACACCGGAAAACGCAGGTCGTAGCAGACCTGCGGCAGGATCCGCCACCCCTTCAGCTCGACGATCAGGCGTTCGCCGCCGCCGCCATAGCGGGTATGTTCGCCCGCCATGCGGAACAGGTGACGCTTGTCGTATTGCGCATGGCTGCCGTCCGGCCTGGCCCACAGCAGCCGGTTGTAGACGGTGGCGTTCTCGCGAATGGCCAGGCTGCCGCAGATCACCGCACCCACCTCGATCGCCAGCGCACGCAGCCACGCCACGCCCTCGCCGTCCATCGCCTCGGCGCTGGCGCGGGTATCGTTGCTGAAGCCGGACAGGAACGTTTCCGGCAGCACGATCAGATCGCTGCCCGTTGCCTGTCGCACCAACGCACCGTAGTAGTCGCGATTGGCCAGTGCGTCGTGCCAGCGCGTGGCGCCCTGCACCAGCGCAACCCTCAGGGCATCCATCGGCGTAGCTGGCGCGTTCACAGCTTGCATAACCGCTCCGCCGCCGCATCCATCGTCGCATCGCTCTTGGCAAAGCAAAGCCGCAGCAGGCGGGTCTGCGGCGCGGTCTCGTAGAACGGTGTCAGCGGAACAGCCGCCACCCCGCCGTGCTGCACCAGCCACTTGCTGAAGGCGAGGTCGTCCTGATCGCTGATCGACGAGTAGTCGACCAGCTGGAAATAGCCGGCCGGCACGTCGAGCAGCTTGAGCTTCGACGGCTTGAGCAATGCACGGAAACGGTCGCGCTTGGTCTGGTAGAACGCCGGCAGTTCGAGGTAATGCGCGGGGTCGCTGGCGAGAAATTCGGCGAACGCCACCTGCGCCGGATGAAACGTGCAGAACGTCAGATACTGATGCACCTTGCGAAACTCGGCCGACAGCGCCCTGGGCGCCACCGCGTAGCCGACCTTCCAGCCGGTGCAGTGGTAGGTCTTGCCGAACGAGGAGATCACGATGCTACGTTCGGCCAGTTCCGGATGACGCAGCATGCTTTCGTGGCGGGCGCCGTCGTACACGATGTGCTCGTACACCTCGTCGGACAGCACCACGATATCGGTGTCGCGCACGATCGCCGCCAGCTCGTCCAGATCGGCCGCCGACAGCACCGCGCCGGAGGGATTGTGCGGGCTGTTGATCAGGATCATGCGGGTCTTCGGCGTGACCGCGTCGCGCACGCGCTGCCAGTCGATCGCGAACGTCGGCACCGTCAGCGGAATGTGCACGGCCCGCGCGCCCTGCAGGTCGATCGCCGGCTCGTAGCAGTCGTAGGCGGGGTCGAACACGATCACTTCCTCGCCGGCGCGCACGATCGCGGCGATCGCCGCGAACAATGCCTCGGTGGCGCCGGAAGTGACGGTGATCTCGCAGTCGACGTCGATCTTGTGGCCGTACAGGCGCTCGGTCTTCAACGCTATCTGTTCGCGCAGTGCGGCAGTGCCGGACATCGGCGCGTACTGGTTGCGGCTGTCGTTCATGGCTCGGTTCAGCGCGTCACGCAACGGCTGCGGCGGCTCGAAATCGGGAAAGCCCTGGCCCAGGTTGACCGCCTTGTGCTCCATCGCCAGATGGCTCATCACGCTGAAGATGGTGGTGCCGACTTTCGGGAGTTTTGTTTCGATAATCATCGTTCAGCCGTCTGGATGTCCAAAATGTTCCAACGTTCAAGCGTAGCGTATCGACCGGGCTGTGCAAATCACGAGGTGCCCGGCAGATCGTCCAGCGGACGCCGCTTGCACTGCTCATGCTTCAGCAGGGTGGCCGCCGGCAAACGCTCAGCCAGAAAATCGACCAGTGCGCGCACACCCGGCAGCATGCCGCGGCGGCTCGGGTAAACGAAGTGCATGGTACCTTCGGGCACGCTCCAGTCCGGCAGCACCACCTCCAGCTCGCCCCGCGTGATCGCCGGTGCGCAGACGAACTCCGGCAGCAGGGCCACGCCCATGCCGCGGCGCGCCGACTCCAGCAGCACCGCGAAATCGCCGCTGATCAGCCGCGCGGACACCTCCACGTTGACTTGTTCGCCATCCGCCCCGATCAGCTCCCAAACCTGCGCGCCCTCGTGCTCGCGCATGGACAATGCCGGCAGTTTCGCCAGTTCATCGGGATGGGCCGGACGCCCCCGCGCATTCAACAAGTCCGGGCTGGCCACCAGCAAGGTGCGCGACTGGCCGAACGTACGGATGACCAGGTTGCCGTCATCGTCCAGTCTGGTGCGTACCCGGATGGCCAGATCGTAGCCCTCGCCGATCACGTCCACCCGGCGGTTGCTGGACAGCACACGCACCTGCATTTTCGGGTACCGCGCGAGAAAATCCGGCAACACGTACGCCAGCACCGTCTGCGTCAGCGAGACCGGGCAACTCAGGCGCACCACGCCGCGCGGTTCGGCGCGCAATTCGTCCACCGCGTCCTGCGCCGCCTGGGCCTCTTCCAGCACGGCACGACAATGCACATAGAAACGCTCGCCGACCTCGGTGACCACGAAACGCCGCGTGGTCCGCTGCAGCAGGCGTACGCCAAGCCTTTCCTCCAGCTGCGCCACGCGTTTGCTGAGACGCGATTTCGGTACGCCCAACGCACGGCCGGCGGCGGAGAAACCGGCGTGCTCGACTACTGCGGCATAGAAATACAGGTCGTTGAGATCCTGCAAGGCACCGCCCAATGCTGTCATGGTCGTTTCCAATTGAGAACTATACGTCTGGATATTGCCATCTTATCGCCAGATTGTTCCAAATGTATCGTTGATCTATCGCCGCTCAACCGGCTCGATCAGGAACCTCATCATGAAACTTTTGCATATCGATTCCAGCGCCCTGGGTAGTCATTCGGTTTCGCGCCAGCTTACCGCCGACATCGTAGCCGAGCTGAAACAGCACGCACCGGCCATGGCGGTCAGCTATCGCGACCTGGCGGCCGAACCCTTGCCGCACTGGACGCCCGTGGCGGATGCCGCCGACCCCGCTGCCCTCCTGGGCAACCGGATGCTGGAGGAATTTCTCGCCGCCGACGTCATCGTGATCGGCGCGCCGATGTACAACTTCGCCATCGCCAGCCAACTCAAGGCCTGGATCGACCGCATCCTCGTTGCCGGCAAGACCTTCCGCTATACCGCGAACGGCCCGGAAGGCCTGGCCGGCGGCAAGCGCGTGATCGTCGCTTCCAGCCGCGGCGGCTTCTACGGCAAGGACACGGCCGCCGCCGCGATGGACTTCCAGGAGCCCTACCTGCGTGCCGCATTCGCCTTCATCGGCATCGGCCATGTCGAGTTCGTGCGCGCCGAAGGCCTGGCCGTGAGCGAGCAGCACAAGGCCGAGGCGCTGAAATCCGCACACGCCAGCATCGGATCGCTGATGGCAAAGGCAGCCTGATCCATCCGCCGTGCTGGCTATTGATTCGGCCCACAAATAGTACGAAAGCCCGTTCGCCCTGAGCGTAGCGCAGCGAAGTCGAAGGGTGCTGGCAACACTGCTTACTCTTAATGCACCTCATCAATAACGCCCTCTTCCAGCTGACCGGAGAGGGCGTTCGCCATTGCACCGCAGCCACTTGATGCCGCAAGACACGACCTGATTATCGATCCAGCCCGCAAATAGCCCGGGCTTTTTGTCCTTCGACTTCGCTTCGCTACGCTCAGGACGAACGGCAGGAGCACGGCTGAGTTTCGACGCTAATCAGGCGGCACGATGCGCCGCAAGCCAGTAGAAAAACCGGGCGATTGACGACACACTGCCGGCTCGCTTGCTTGAGGGGAAGCCGCCCATGAACCACGCGCTGCGTCTGTCGTTGCTGGCCCTGTTGAGCTTTGCCCTGGCGCCTGCGTCAGCGGTGGCCGGTCTGCTGGTGCGCCACGTCAATGGCTATACGCTGGACCGCCACGGCAAGCTGCGGCACTTCGAAGCATTGCTGGTCGACAAGGGCAAAGTGGTGGCTACCGGCACCGATGCGGATCTTGCCCGGCAAGCCGGCAACGCCCGCATCGTCGATGGTCATGGCCGCTGGCCGCACCCTGCTGCCGGGCCTGACCGATGCGCACGGGCATGTGATGGAGCTGGGCTTTGCCCGCAACCAGGCCGACCTCAGCGCAACGCGTACCCTGGCTGAAGCCTTGTCCGTCGTGAAAACCTTTGCCGCGGCACACCCCGACGCCGCGTGGGTGCGCGGCGGCGGCTGGAATCACGTGATCTGGAAGCTGGGGCGGTTCCCCACCGCGAAGGAACTGGATGCAGCGGTGCCCGATCGTCCGGCATGGCTGGGCCGCGTCGACGGTCACGCCGGCTGGGCCAACACCGCCGCGATGAAACTCGCCGGCATCACCCGCGCGACCCGTGACCCGGCGGGCGGGCGCATCGAACGCGATGCCGCCGGCAACCCCACCGGCGTGTTCGTCGATGGTGCGATGGCCCTGGTCGAAAGCAGGATTCCCGCACCCACCGCGAAAGAATCGGCCACCGCGCTGGACACCGCGCTGGCCGAAATGGCCAGCGTGGGCATGACCAGCGTGGACGATCCGGGCATCGACCTGGCCACTTACCAGCTGTATCGGCAATACGCCGACCGGCACCGGCTCACCACGCGCATCTACGCGATGATCCACGGCACCGGCAAGGATTTCGACGCCATCAGCAAACACGGCCCGCTGATCGGCTACGGCGATGATTTTCTCACCGTGCGTGCGGTGAAACTCTATGCCGACGGCGCGCTCGGCAGCCGCGGCGCGGCGATGCTCGAGCCCTACTCCGACGATCCGGGCAATCGCGGCCTGCTGTTCCACACTCCGGCCGAGCTGACCGCGATGATCGGCAAGGCCTTGGGCATGGGTTATCAGGTCGCGATCCACGCGATCGGCGACCGCGCCAACCGCGAAGTGCTGGACAGCTACGCCGCGGCCTACAAGCTGCACGGCGGCGAGAATCTGCGCAACCGCGTCGAGCATGCGCAGATCGTGTCGCTCGAGGACATCCCGCGCTTCGTGTCGCTGCGCCTGATCGCCTCGATGCAGCCGACCCACGCCACCTCCGACATGAACATGGCCGAGGACCGGATCGGCCACGAACGCATCAAGGGTGCCTATGCATGGCGGCGCTTCCTGCAGCAGGGTACGGTGATCGCCGGCGGCTCGGACTTTCCGGTGGAATCCCCCAACCCGTTCTATGGCCTGTACTCCGCGGTGACCCGGCAGGATCATGCGGGCAACCCGCCCGGTGGCTGGTATCCGGATCAGCGCATGACGCGGATCGAAGCCTTCCGCGCATTCACGCTCGATGCCGCCTGGGCCGCGCATCAGGGAAAAAACCTGGGTACCCTGGAACCGGGCAAGTGGGCCGATTTCATCCTGGTCGACCACGATCTCTTCAAGGATCCGCCACAAACCATCTGGAAAACCCGGGTGCTGCAGACCTGGGTCGGCGGCCGGCGGGTCTACGCCGCCACGCCGTAGGTTGGAGTAAGCGCAGCGAACCCCAACGAAGCTGCGATCAAAATGGATTCCCGCGCATGCCGGAATGACTGCCGCGGAGCCGTAGGAGCCCGCTTGCGGGCGATGCTCTTCTGCTTCGGGATTCTGGACTCGGGAAAAAGCAAAGCATCGCCCGCAAGCGGGCTCCTACCGGGTGAAATGGATCCAGGAGGAAACGCGGCTGTCGGCCGTGGCAGTCCTGCGCGCGGCTTCTAG
>Ga0307377_10000462_pt1 | contig 53923 bp, 28 predicted proteins | sample TR3MG_FD_202535 | JGI IMG/M metagenome (GOLD analysis project Ga0307377, IMG submission 202535) | Soil microbial communities from Risofladan, Vaasa, Finland - TR-3 | ecosystem: Environmental > Terrestrial > Soil > Coastal area > Acid sulfate soil | place: Finland: Risofladan, Vaasa | collected... | reverse complement strand
TTACTGAACTTACTGAACATCCGTTGCTGTTTGTTACCAAAAGGCTGTATTCACCTGTGGTTTTTGCAACGAGCCTGTTGAGGTTTGTCCCTACATCCCCTCCGTTTAGCTTCCACTGAAATGTATAGCCGGGGGTATCAGTTACACTGAGTGTTACCGAGTCACCGCTGCAAAATGTTGATGAACCCGATGTTGAGATGGTTGGAGCAGAAGGCACTGTTAAAACATTAACATTAACATTCTCGGTTTTAATATAGCAGTTGTTTGTATTTGTTATCCTTAATGAATAGATGCCTGATGTATTTGCAGTGAATGTGTTTGATACTGCACTGGAAATGGCAGCGCCATTGTTCTCCCACTGGTAAGTATAGCCGGTTGTTGAAGAAACGCTCAGATCGACACTGTTTCCCATACAGAATGATGTTGGTCCGCTTACATTCACTGTTGGGAGAGATGGTTTTGGGTTTACCGTGACATCGAGGGTATTTGTAGAATTAGAAGAACAGCCGATATCATTCGATACAGTGAGGGAATATGTACCGGCATTCTTTGCATTGAAGAGGCTGGTGCTTGTTCCGATAGTTCCTCCGTTAAGCTTCCACTGGTAGTTATATCCTGATGTTGGAGTTATGCTGAGCACTACGGAATCCCCCTGGCAGAATACCTGGGGACCTCCGGCAGAGATAAGGGGGGCGGAAGGAGCAGCAGCCACGATAACAGCAACATTCTCTGTTTTTGCAGAACAGCTGTAGGCATTTATAACACTGAGAGTGTAGTTACCTGAAGCCTGAGCTGTGTATGAGTTATATATTGCACCTGTGATGCCTGAACCATTGTTTTCCCATTGGTATTCATAACCCGGTGTTGTTGTTACACTGAGCTCAACATTATCACCCTGGCAGAATGCAGTAGGCCCGCTTATGTTCACCGTAGGTACAGTAGGTTTTGGATTGACAGTGATGGCAACAGAGTTAGTGGCATTGACAGAGCAGCTTGAAGAGTTTGTAACAACGAGTGTATATGTGCCTGATGCACCGGCAGAATATGAGTTGGAGTTTGATCCGACGGCACCGCCATTTAGCTTCCATTGATAGGAGTCTCCGGTAATACCAGTCACACTTAACCCGACAGACTCACCCTGGCAGAAAGTAACCGACCCGTCAGCAGAAATTGTCGGAGCTATTGGTGAAGGCAGTACTGTAACGGTAACATTCTCAGTCCTGCTGAAACAGTTTGAAGAGTTCGTTATTTTCAGTGAGTATATACCTGATGAATTTGCTACATAAGTATTAGAGGTGGAACCTGTTATTGCAGAGCCATTGTTTTCCCACTGGTATGTGTATCCACCTGTAGAGGCCACACTCAGCTCGACGCTGCTACCCTGGCAGAATGTTGTGGTCCCGCTGATGTTGACAGTTGGGATAGAGGGAATTGGATTAACGGTGACATCGACAGTGTTGGAAGAGTTGGCTTTGCAGTTGAAAGAGTTTGTAACTTCGAGAGAATAGGTACCAGCGGCAGTTGCAGAGTATGTGCTGGCATTAGCACCCACTGCGCCCCCGTTGAGCTTCCACTGATAGGAGTAGCCTGATGTATATGTTACACTCAGGTCAATAGCATCCCCCTGGCAAAAGGTGATAGGACCTGATGCTGAAATCAGGGGAGCGGCAGGAGAGGTGTTAACCGTAACTGTTATCGGGGAAGATGTAGTAACACATCCGCCGACAGAATTAACGACAACAACGGAATAGCTACCTGAAAGAGTAGCGATATAAGTATTAGCATTTGCCCCGGTAATAGGTGCTCCGTCCCTTTTCCAGGTATATGTATAGCTGGCATTCAGAGGTACTGACAGGGTTACACTTCCCCCTTCGCAGAAGCTGAGAAGGCCGCTGGCTGATATCGCTGCTTCAGGATAGGCTGCAACAGTGACAGTTTTTGTAATTTCATCCATGCATCCGTTGCCAGCAGTAGCTTGCAGAATTACTGAATAATTAGCGGCATTATAATAATGTGGATCCGGATTTTGCAACGTTGTAGTTTGTGTGTCACCAAAATTCCATAACCATGTCAAACCTGTAAGTCCGTTATTATTGGTGGTATTTGTGAATGTTGTGGAGGTACCCTGGCAGACAATTGGCGCATTGAAATTAGCAGAAGGTTTATTATTTACTGTGACTGGTTTTGTAATGTAATCAGAATATACTCCGGATCCTATTGTAAGCGTGACATTATAAGTACCATAACTGTCGTATGTATGTTGTGGATTTATTTGAGTAGATGTTGTACCATCCCCAAAATCCCAGCTCCATGAAGTTATCTGAGGTCCTGAGGAAAGCGATAGATCCTCGAAATTTGTCACTGAACCCAAACAAGCAGTACTGGCGCTGAAATCAGCCCTCAAGACAGTAACAGTCAGACTTTGTTCTGTAGCCCAGGAACTGCTCGAATAATTTTGATCTATCGACTGAACGGACCAATAATAGGTGCCTTCGTTAAGATTATTGAGAATGAAAAATGTATTTAAACCGGCATTTCCTGGTTTAGGTAAATTCACCTTACCTGATTGCAAATCAGACATCGGACAAACAATATCCGCTGCTCCTTGTGCAGTTCCTATTCTTATATTATAAGACAACCCACCCTGAGCACTGTTTAAGTCCGTAGATTTATCCCAGATGAACTTGAATCCATAACCAATTCTTTCAGTTCGTAAATTACTTGGTACCGAGGGCTGTTTATTGGGGTAATTTCCATTATTGACAAATAGTTTCTTATTGTAATCAGTATCATTAAAAACTATATCAATATCACCATCATTATCTGAATCTCCATAGCCAACTTGTTCTGTCTGAGAATTCGGTAAACCAAGACTTATTTCTGAAAAAGTCTCATTTCCATTATTCCGGTATAATTTGTTAATCCAGGTTCCGCTCCTTCCTTTTATTAAAATATCAAGATTGCCATCATTGTCAAAATCCATCCAGATTGCACTTCCTGATTCGATAAACCTGACATTTGCATTAATATCAGTGAAAGTTCCGTCACCATTATTTCTATATATTATAGTATGATTATTATAAATATTATCTTTTCCAGTCAAAACAAGGTCTAGGAATCCGTCATTGTTAAAGTCACCCCAACATACGCTAGTGAATTGCAAACCTTTAAGGTTCAGGTTCCTTTTAGTGAATGTACCATCTCCATTATTATGATATATGAAGGTACTTTCGAAAGTACCTGAATATACAAGATCAATATAACCATCATTGTCATAATCTCCCCAGGCTTGTGCAGAGTATGGATTATAAGTAAAACCAACATTTATAGGAACAAAAACATCTTTGCCGTCATTACGATATATGTCGTATTCAGTCGCCAGATCTAAATCACCATCATTATCATAATCTCCCCATCCGGCAGAATAGAAATAGAATTGACCTTGAAGTGTCAGATTTATATCTGTAAAGGAATTATTCCCATCATTTCTGTAAATTTTACAGACAGGTTCACTCGTTGCGTATCCTGAAATAAAAAGATCCAGATCTCCGTCTTTATCATAATCTCCCCAATCAAGGCAACTATTGGCGACACCAGGAATACCAGCATTTATATCCGAGAATGAATTATTCCCGTTGTTGTGCAAGATTTTAGTGAAGTATTCTGTTTTATATCCTGATATCGCCAGATCAAGTTTTCCATCATTATCGTAATCTCCGAATGTGGCACTTCCACCATAGTCACCATATCCAAGATTTACTTTTGATATGACAGGCAAAACAGTAAAAGTGTATTCACCTGAAAAAGCTGATGCTCCAAAGACATTGTCTACTGACTGTACTTTCCAATAATAATTCCCTTGTGGCAAGTTTTTTAAAAACCAGGTGGTATTTGAACCTACGTTACCTTGCACTGGTAAGAACCTCCTGCCTGTCTGATTGTCTGACATAGGAGGCATAATGTTATTGGTACCCTGAATATTACTCACTGATAAATTATATGTAATACTGCCACTGGGTGTTTCAGGATCGGATGATGTATTCCAGCTCAATGTAATATTATTACCGTCTCTGGCCACAAGATTTGAAGGAGTAATTGGAATTGTATTCCCGGCATTATAATTGTTTCTTAGTAGTTTTGTGAAGTATTGTGTTGCACAACCACTTCCAATACAGTCCTGAACATTGTAGAGAATATCTAAATCTCCGTCATTATCATAATCTCCCCAATTAACGGATATCGGATTTCCCTGCTGAAATCCCAGATCCATTTTTGAAAATGTACCCCCACCGTCATTTCTCGACAATATTGTCCTGTAAGTCAATGTAGTATAATTATTTATCCATTTCTGACCGGAGGATAAAATATCTAAATCTCCATCGTTATCAAAATCAGCCCAGGTAGCAATCAGAACTGATTCTAATTCTGATATAATTAGCTGTATAGCTGTGAATGAGTTATTACCTTCATTTCGATATATGATAGGATAATTACCAACTGTATATTTTGAAGCGAGTATATCAATATCACCATCAGAGTCATAATCTCCAAGACTTATTTCAGTTCCACCTGCATATAAATTTGCCTCAATTTCAGTAAAAGTCATATCTCCGTTATTCATATATAATGAAGTATGTTTGTTCCCGTTTATATCATATCCGGATACTATAATATCATTATATAGATCATTATTTAGGTCTCCGGATTTAATAGATCCATAGCATTTTACCGGAAGAATATCAAGAGTTATGAAATTATTGTTACCAAGATTTTGTATGATATATGTTGATGGTTCAAGGGTAGATTGTGCTCTCCCTGTTAAACACAGATCAAGATCTCCATCGTTATCAAGATCCTTCCATTGAGCACCTCCCCTGGAGAGTGCAGGAAGAGTTGCTCCAATATCAGAAAAAATATCGTTTCCATCATTCCTGTAAATCCTGGCAGTATTCAGATGATTGATGTAATCTGTTTCGCCGGAAAGAAAAATATCCAGGTCACCGTCATTATCATAGTCTCCCCATGCAGTAAAGCTGTATGTAACACTAACCAGGTTTGCATTTATTAGAGTATAAACATCATTCCCATCATACCTGTAAATAAGTGCTTGTCTTTCAGGATTAGATTTGCCTGTAAGTAAAATGTCCAAATTCGCATCCTTGTCATAATTTCCCCATTCCAATGATTGTGACATATTTAATGTCACACTGCGTTCCTCAAAACAATTTGGAATATATTGGGCGTGAAGTAATTCAGAAACACACCATACAAAATATGAAACTAATAGTATATATTTTAGGAGAAAACCTGTTCTCTTATGTGGATTTGGGATTAATAACTTTCTCATGGAGTGTCATTTTGAAAGTTTAAAATGAGAAAATATTAGTTTTAACTATTTAATGGGTTTTTCTAAAGTTATTAAAAATAAGAATATGAGTCAATAAATAGACATTGCTGGCTCAATAAAAATTTAACTTGATTTTTTAAAAGTCTTTTATCTTAGATAGTTAATTCAGAATTTGTACACTTTCATCCCTCAAATGAACCTTTTAAAGATCTAAAACCTGATAATCAGTTACTGGTCGATTATCCCGGTTTTCCTTATATTTTCTGCCCTGTGCCCTGCGCCAATGATTCATTTAGATTTTAACCCACTCCTAGCCGCTCCCCAGTGAGGGGATCTGAAAAAAGCCGGTCGCCGGTCGCCGATAGCCCGGTGTCTTACTCAACGAGTAGTTTCCTTACAGCTCTAAACTTATCTAAAGAAAGATTAATTAAGTACATCCCCTTGCTCTGGCCACTCAGGTTTATTTGACTCTGGAAGTGCTCAGTTGTCTTCTCGAACTTAATATTGAGCATCTTTCTTCCGTTTTGGTCGAAAATATCAATAATGAGTTCACCAAACACATTGTTATTCATTTCGATTGTGAACATTCCGGTAGTAGGATTCGGGTAGATCTTCACATCTTCAAAAGGATCAACATCTTCAATACCCGTTACTCCTAATGGGATCCTTATAGTATCGCTGAAAGAGAAACATCCCGACTCATTTGCCACAGCCAGCCTGTATAATCCGTAGTTCTGACCGGCTAGATAACTGCTTTTGTTAGCCTCAGGTATGGGACTTCCATTGAAATACCATTTGTACTTATCTGCATTGGAGGATGCTGACAACAGCCATACAGAGGGTCCCCTGACAATAATTTCAGGTTTGGGAGGAGCAGGAGCAAAGCTGATTACTGCAGTGTCCCTCTCGCTGCTGCAGATGTCGGTTACAGCCTCAAGGTAATAGTTTCCGGCTTCGACCACGTCGATAGTGGTTTTAGCTGAAAGAGGCGTTTCATTCTTATACCACCGATAGGAGTAACCTGCCACAATATTGTCAACAGATAGCCTGAGAGGATCTTCTCCGAGGCACATCTCTTTGGTATATGAACCCATGTCGATATCTGGTTTTGCAGGTTTTGCAATCACTTCTATTTTAAGCGATTCTGCAGTGACCCTGCATCCATCCAGACTCACCTCTACGGTATAGTCACCGCTTTCTGTTACATAAATCGAGTTTGTAGTCAGTCCGAGATAACTGGTTCCGTTCCTCCATGTATATGAATAGCTGGCATTGACAGGTACGCTGAGGATGGCACTCTGCCCTTTGCAGAACTTGCTGTTGCCTGTAAGGCTGATGGCATTTGAAACAGGCATAGCCTTAACAGTAACAGCAACAGGAGCCACAGACGATGCATAGCACCCACTGCTGTTAGAGACCACCAGGTCGTATGAGCCTGATGTTTTAGCAACAAGTTGATTTGTATTTGAACCAACCGATCCTCCGTTCAGTCTCCATTGATAAGTATATCCGGTAGTGTTTGTAACATTCAGGTTAACAGAGTCACCACTGCAGAATGTTGATGGCCCCGATGCAGAGATAGATGGTGCGGAAGGTACTGTTAAAACATTAACAATAACATTCTCGGTTTTAATATAGCAGTTGTTTGTATTTGTTATCCTTAACGAATATATACCTGATGTATTTGCAGTGAACGTGTTTGTTGCAGCTCCTGAAATAGAAGCACCGTTATTCTCCCACTGGTAAGTGTATCCTGCTGTTGAGGTAACGCTCAGATCGATACTGTTTCCCATACAGAATGATGTTGGTCCGCTTACATTCACTGTTGGGAGTGATGGTTTTGGGTTTACCGTGACATCGAGGGTATTTGTAGAATTTGAAGAGCAACCTATATCGTTTGAGACAGTGAGGGAATATGTTCCGGCATTCTTTGCATTGAAGAGGTTGGAGTTGGTTCCAATGGTTCCTCCGTTAAGTTTCCACTGGTAGTTATAACCGGCCGTCGGTGTAACGCTTAGTCCAACCGAATCGCCCTGGCAGAATATCTGTGAACCGGCAGCGGTTATCAGCGGAGCGGAAGGGGCTGTTGAAGCTATTACTTCAACATTTTCAGTTTTAGCAGAGCAGCCGTAGGAGTTGGAGACTTTGAGTGTGTAGTTTCCTGTGTTTTGAGCAATGTATGAATTAAATATTTCTCCTGTAATAGCAGCCCCATTGTTTTCCCATTGATATTCATATCCGGGAGTAGTTGCAACACTAAGTTCCACACCTCCGCCCTGGCAGAACGAAGTAGGTCCGCTGATGCTTACAGTGGGAAGGATTGGCTTTGGATTCGCTGTAGCAACAACATCATTAATTGAATTCACTGAGCAGTTTGACGAATTTGTAACTACCACTGAATATGTCCCTGATACATCGGCAGTAAACTGATTAGAGTTGATCCCGATTGTTCCTCCGTTAAGTTTCCACTGGTATGAATATCCAGGTGTACTTGTAACACTCAAAACTACGGATTCCCCCTGGCAGAACGTATGGGGTCCTGCCGGAGAGATCAGCGGAGCAGCCGGTGCAGTATTTACAACAACAGGAACTGCTGATGATACGGTAATACATTTGCCAATAGTGTTGGTCACGGTTGCTGTATAACTGCCCGTTGCCTGTGCAAGATAGGTGTTTGATTCAGCCTCGGTGATACTTACTCCATCTCTCTTCCAGATATATGAATAACTGGCATTTAATGGAACACTCAGAGTAACACTTCCGCCAGAGCAGAAAGTAAGTGGAGCATCTGCAGTTATACCGGCAACAGGATAACTGGCAACTGACACTGTATTACTGATCTCATCCATGCAGCCATTATCAGCCTGGGCTTTGAGTGTTACATTGTAATCTGAAGCCCCCAGGTAACCATGGGGAGGAGGATCTTTTACAATTGATGTCTGACCGTCTCCAAAATCCCAGAACCATGAAATTATTGTTAATCCGTTTTCATTTGTTGTATTTGTAAACGTAGTAGCTGTTCCCTGGCATATTATTGGAGCCGTAAAACTTGTCAGTGGTTTGGGCTTAACATTAACACTATGAATAATGAAATCTGTTGCACTCTCGGTATCTGTGATTGTTAGTTTAACATTAAATGTTCCGCTGGAAGAATAAGTATGTTCAGGATTCTGCAGGACAGAGGTGTTTCCATCACCGAAATCCCATAACCATGAAGCTATACCTTTAGTGGCCACAGACTGATCCGTGAAATGGGTAGGCAAGCCAAGACAAACCTCATCAAATGCAAAAAAAGCCTGGACATTTTTTACAACAAATAGTTTTTCTGCAGCCCATGAGCCTCCCATAAACCCCTGATCCACAGCCTGTACGCTCCAGTAATATGTTCCCACTGGAAGTGATTTAACAAGCCAGGATGTATTAAGCTGGGTATTCCCCATAGCAGGTATAAGCCTTTTATTCCCTGGTGTAACCATTGGTGTAAACAGGTCATAAGCCAGGGGGGCTGTTCCCAATCGTATATTATAATACAATCCTCCATTCGTACTCTGAGTGTCGGTTGATGGATTCCACGACAGAGTTACTCCTCCTACTATATTTTCAGCATTCAGAACTGTTGGTGCTCCCGGAGGGTCATTGGGGAAATTCATATTATTCCTGTACAAAAGTGGTTTCTGATCATCCCGTGTTATAAAGAAATCAAGGTCTCCATTGTTATCATAATCTGCTACTGATAGCTTACTCCTGTAATCTGCTACTATCGGGGCATATATATCTGAAAATGTTCCATCCTTGTTGTTGATATATACTTTTGTAATAAAGACCCCGCTTCTACCAGTGTAGAAAACATCTGAATATCCATCATTATTGAAGTCCCCCCAGATTCCATGGCTCTCACTCACACCTCTAAGACCTGCTGAGATATCTGTAAAGCTTCCGTTACCATTATTTTTGTAAATTCTTGCAGTATTGCCTCCTGAAACATCTCCGGTTAGAAAAATATCAGGATAACCATCATTGTTATAATCTCCCCATGCTGCAGAGCCTTCAGAACCACCTGGTATAGTTATGCCTGAATTACTGAAGGTGCCGTCTCCATTATTCCTGTATATCTTTGTTCCGCTGGTCCCGAAAATCAAAACATCTAGATCATTATCCTTATCATAGTCTCCCCATGCAGCTGTCCCCTGGTTTATAATTGTAAAATTGGAATTGATATTTGTAAAAACATTGGCACCGTCATTCCTGTATATTGTCGAATATCCATTGCCTGCGAGAAGAATATCAAGATCCCCGTCATTGTCATAATCGCCCCAGGCACCTGAACAATGTGACACTCCGGATAATCCGGCATTGATATTTGTGAAAGTGTTGTTTCCGTTATTCCTGTATACAATTGAAACCGGATTCAGATTTGGAGAAATACCAGTAGCACCAGCAATCAGAATATCAAGATCACTATCATTATCATAATCGCCCCATGAACAGGTTCCGTAATTAACTCCTTTGAGATTTGCGTTAAGGGTATCAAATGATCCGCCTCCATTATTTCTGTAGATTTTTGAACAAAATTTAGTTGTACCTGTATTGTAGCCTAATAATAAAAGATCAAGATCCCCATCTTTATCATAATCTCCCCAGGAGGATGAACCCATTCTTGTTTCCAAGAAGTTTACACCCATGTCAGTAACAGTTGGAAGTATCTGAAATGATCCGTAAGTACAAAATGGAGATGCTCTGAATGTACCATCAACAGCCTGCACACTCCAGTAATAGGTTCCGACAGATAAATTTTTAACCACATAGTTATTGTCTTGCATAGCGTTTCCAAGTGCCGGGATTCTTCTGTACCCGTTTGAGAGATCAGACATGGGGGACAATATATTTATACCATTTGTAGTTGTACCAATTCTCACATTATAAGTTAATCCATTGGGAGGAGTCTGGCTGTCTGTGGATGGTGTCCATGTCAGAATAGCTCCGTTATTTATTACGTTAGACTGAATACCAGTCGGTTTCGTAGGGGAGGAGTTGGTATGCGAAGTTCCATTTAAATAGATTTTAGCAGTATAGACATTTTCTGTAGCTCTTCCCGTAATTATAAGATCTATTTTCCCATCTCCGTTGTAATCTCCCCAGGTTACTGATCCTTCTGATACATCAACAATAACATTACTATCTTCAATGAAGGAATCACCTCCTTGATTATTGAACAACTGGGTATATTCAGTTCCATTAGAAGTACTTACACCTGCCAGGATAATATCCAGGTCACCGTCATTATCATAATCACCCCAGGCAACCGGGCAGTAAGACAGAGCCGGTAATCCTGCATTGATATATGTAAAGGTATCATTCCCATTGTTCCTGTAGATTCGTGTCCCGCACATCTGGCCACCTATCAAAACATCCAGATCTCCGTCATTGTCGTAATCGCCCCAATCGACACCTCCGCGGAATCCGTCAGCTATATTTGCATTTATAGATACAAAATGATTATTTCCGTCATTTTTATATATCTCTGTATTTTCATTTCCGTCAAAATCCTGTCCCATCATAATGATATCAAGCAGATCATCATTATTGTAGTCACCCCACTTCACCATTCCTCTCACACATGGAGTAATCTTGATTTTGGAATCAGTAAAAACACTGTTGCCATCATTATGGTATAAAAATGCAACAGGTTCATCACCTGTTGCCAGACCTGTTACAAGCAGATCCAGTTTCCCATCATTATCGTAATCGCCCCAGGCAAGAGTACTCCAGTAGACCCCTGTAAGACCGGCAGAAATGTCTGTGAAGGAACCACCTCCATTATTCCTATATATCTTTGATATTTTTGTTCCCGCATCCCCTGCAATAGCAAGATCAAGATCTCCGTCATTATCAAAGTCTCCCCAGGCACAGGATCCATTCTGAATTCCTGTAATTCCGGTCGCAACATATGTAAATGAAGTTGTGGCTACATCATACCTGTATAGTCTGCTTGTAGAACCACTTGTGGAACCGCCGATAACAAATGCATCCAGATCTCCATCATTATCATAATCACCCCACACTCCATTTCCATAAATTGTACCGGTCAGATTGGCTACTTCTGTAAATGATTGGGAGAAAGAGCTCCGGAAAGCAAATGACCAAAGAATAATTAACACCAGAGAGATTATGGATTTTCTCATCTTCAATGTGCCTGATTTACAATCAAAAGGTAATAAAAATATAAATAGACAGCAACTTTTTTTGGGATAATTAAAATCCGGTTTTAGGTACAATGTTCAACATGTGAGTTCGCAGGTTCGATCGTTCAGCATTGCCGGTTCAATAGTTCGATTGTTTCAGGCTCCATGTTCCAGATGCCAACTGCCAACAGCCTCCCGTCCCGGATAGTTATCGGGAGCAATCGGGAGGCCAACTCATCGATTACTTATCACTGATTATCGTTGCACCGTCGTACCTTCATTCTACAAGTACCTTTCTCACCGCCCTGAACTTATCAATAGCAAGATTAATCAGATACATCCCCTTACTCTGCCCGCTTAAATCAATCTGACTCTGAAAATGTTCTGTCGTTTTTTCGAATTTAATATTGAGGATCTTACTTCCGTTCTGGGCGAAGATATCAATAACAAGCTCACCAAAGATATTGTTATTCATTTCGATAGTGAATGTCCCTGTTGTTGGATTTGGATATATTTTCACGTCTTCGAAAGGATCGGCATCATCAATACCTGTTATCCCCAGTGGTATTCTGACCGTATCACTAAATGAGTAGCATCCGCTTTCATCAGATACTGCCAGTCTGTAAAGGCCAAAGTTCTGTCCTGCAACATAGCTGCTGCCTGTTGCATCGGCAATAGAACTGCCATTAAAATACCACTTGAACCTGGATGCTTTTGAGGTAGTTGAAAGGAACCATACAGTGGGACCTTTAACAATGATTTCGGGTTTGGGAGGAGCAGGAGCAAAGCTGATTATTGCAGTGTCCCTCTCGCTGTTGCAGATATCGGTTACAGCCTCAAGATAATAGTTCCCCGCCTCGGTGACTTCAATAGCTTCAGATTTGCTTACCGGAGTCTCATTTTTGTACCATTGATAGCTGTACCCCGGGACTATATTATCAACGGAAAGTATCAGAGGTTTTTCTCCCAGGCACATTTCAGGGGTGTATGAACCTTTGTCAATATCAGGTTTAGAGGGTTTCTGAATAACTTCAATGGTTACAGGCTCGGCAGTCACGCTGCAGCCTGCGAGCGAGATATCCACAGTATAGTCACCCGGTTCGGATGCAACGATGCTGTTTGTTGTTATGTCCAGTAGATTTGTTCCTCTTCTCCAGTTATATGAATAGGCAGTATTGGCAGGTACACTCAGTGTAGCACTTTCGCCGCTGCAGAACTTCTCATTTCCTTTCACACTTATGATACTCAATGTTGGCAGAGGATTGACAACAACAGGCACAGGGCTTACAGATGTTGCTTTACATCCAGTGCTGTTTGCTAAGATAAGGTCATACAACCCTGAGGATCGTGCAATGTATATATTTGAGTCAGCTCCAACAGATCCGCCGTTCAGTCTCCACTGGTAAGAGTAATCGGCAGTAATTGTTACACTAAGGACCACAGAATCGCCCTGGCATAATGTAGTGCCTCCGGTAGTTAATATGGAAGGAGGAGAAGGAGCATCATTTGCTGTTATTGCAGTAGCTGAAGATGTTGTTTTGCAATTTCCTTTGGAGTTCACTACTTCAGCAGTATAGCTGCCTGTAAGTTTTGCAACAAACCTGCTTGAATCGGCTCCTGAAACAGCAGTTCCGTTAAGTTTCCAGGTATAGAGGTAGTCATTATTGTATGGAACTGAAAGAGCTACACTGTCGCCTTTACAAAAGGTAAGCGGGGCAATAGCTGTAACGGCAGCAATAGGATAGCTGGCAACAGTTACGGTTTTTTTGATTGAGTCCCTGCAGCTATTATCTGCTAAAGCTTTCAGGACAACTGTGTAATCGGCAGCACCAAGATAACCATGGGAGGCAGGCTGCTCTGATAGAGATGTCTGACCGTCGCCGAAGTCCCAGTACCATGATGATATTGTGAGTCCGTTGATATTAGTGGTGTTGATTATAGATGTGGAAGTACCCTGGCAGACAGGAGGGGCTGAAAAACCTGCAATCGGTTTAGGTTTTACAACCACTGATTGTTCCAGAGAGTCTTTAATCCCAGTTTTATCGGTAATAACCAGTTTGACTTCATAAGTTCCGCCAGCAGTAAATAGATGTTCTGGATTTTGTAAAACAGAAGTCGAACCATCCTTAAAGTCCCATCTCCATGCAGCAATACCATCTGAAGCTATTGACTGATCAGTAAATTGAGTTGCCAGCCCCTGACAAACTACATCTGTTTTAAAGAATGCCTGGGTGTTTTTGACAATAAATGTATTTGTTTCAGACCATGGGCCTCCCATGTAACCCTGGTCTATAGCCTGAACCTGCCACTCCCAGGTACCTGTAGTCCAATTATTAAGTATAAAGGTTTTATTTAATTGAATATTACCCAAAGATATTGCACGTCTGAATCCGTTTTCATCTGAATGTGGTGCACAACGCCAGAACGTTTCATCATCCAACCTGTAACGAATGTTATAGCTCATTGAACTGACCGGAGTTTCATCATTAATAACCCCTGCCCATGACAATTTAATGTTGGCAGGAGTAATTTCACTTGTTAATCCTTCTGGGGCATCAGGCTTTTTGTTGGGTTTAATTGAACTTGCCTTCATTATTGAATTGTTCATATATATCCTGGAATAAGTTTTATCGGCTAAATTTGATCCGGTCAGAAGAATATCCAGATCCCCGTCATTATCATAATCACCCCAGGCTACAGAACAATTTTTGACATCAATAAAATCAATATTGGTATTTTCAGTGAAGTGATTATTACCATTATTGTTATAGATGCCTGTAAACAGGCCATTAGATACTTTTCCAGATAATAAAATATCCAGATCTCCATCATTGTCATAATCACCCCATGCGACTGAACTCTGATAAACCCCTTTTAAAGTTAGTTCTGACAGTTCGTTAAAGCTATTTCCCCCATCGTTACGGTAAATTTTTGAAATAGGATCATAGTTGGGAGAGTTGCCAGTTGCCCCGGTTATAAGGATATCAAGATCGCTGTCATTATCATAGTCACCCCAGGCAATAGATCCATAGTAAACTCCCTGTAATGAGATTCCGGATTGCTCATTAAAAAGATTGTTACCATCGTTACGATAAATTTTGGAAACAGGGTTATAATTTGGATAATCACCGGTTGCCCCTGAAAGTAGGATATCAAGGTCGCCGTCATTATCATAATCGCCCCAGGCTACTGAGCCATAGGATATTTTTTGTAGTGATATAGCTGATTGTTCAGTGAAAACATTAATGCCATTATTTCGATAAATTATTGTAACAGGCAGACTGGAATTGTTCCTTCCTGTTAATAAAATATCCAGATCGCCATCATTGTCATAATCGCCCCAGGCAACCGAACTGTTATGAACGCCAGTAAGCAAATTTTCGGGAAGTTCGGTAAATAAATTGTTTTCATTAGTATAAATTTTACCATAAGAAGCTCCTGTTATTAATATATCCAGATCTCCATCATTATCAGAATCCCCCCATGCAACTGACCCACTAATAACTCCAGTTAACTGGATGGCGGTCTGGTCTGAAAAAGTATTATCCCCATTATTCTTATAAATTTTAGATACAGGATTAAAAGTTGGTCCTATAACAGTTGTCCCGGTCAGCAATGCATCCAGATCGCCATCTTTATCATAATCGCCCCATGCGACTGAGCTGAAAGCAACATTAGCTAGCCCTGACTGTTCACTGAATAATGCCGTACTGAATGTACCAATGTTGTCAGCAGCGATAGTTCCAGCATATAATTCAGAACCATTAGTTCCCTGAAGTTCAAGCGCATGGATTCTGTAGTTTATTAAGGGATTGAGCCCGGTTAGTAAAACAGAATCTGCCTCTCCCTTATAAATACAAAACCATCCTGTTGTGCCAATGGGTGAGCCTTCTGCAAATACCGGGTTCGCATAGTAGGTACTTAAACTCTGAGGCGAAGCACTTCCAGTAGTCCCTTCTTTAGCAAAAAGGATACATCGTTCACCGTTTCCTCTTTTCCACTTTAGAAGTATAGAGTTACTGCTTTTGTTAATTGCGTAAAGATCTGATGGTTGAACGGGAACTATTTTAATTTGAATTTCATCTGAGAATAATCCTCCAATAAAAGAATTATCTACAGCCTGAACACTTGCAAAATATGTAGTATCCCAGTAGTATTTATAAAGAAATGTTGTATCAAGCTGGGCATTGCCCATGGCTGGTATCTTCCTGAATCCGTTTGAAGCGGAATGGGATGCTACAAAATTATTTACCTCACTTGTTCTGCCCATTCTGACATTGTAAGTCATGGAATTTGATGAGGTTTCATCTGTGATTATTTTATCCCATTTCAGTATAAGTTTCGAATCCGGACAAGCATAATTAAGATTAACTGGTTTATCTGGCTTTTTGTTAGTAGTTGCACAGTTATTTACATAAAGTTTGGAAATTTTCGTACCGGAAGTGTTTTCTCCTTCCAGTAATATATCAAGGTCCCCATCTTTATCATAATCAACCCATGAAGCAGAACTCCCAAATACACCTTCAAGGATACCAGGAGATTCCTCTGAAAATGAATTGTTCGCATTATTACAATAAATTCTGGAAATAATAATTTCCTCATTATCTTTTCCGGTAATTAAAATATCCAGATCACCATCATTATCAAAATCGCCCCAGACAACCGAGCAAAATGCAACTCCAGGCAATAATATTTCTGACTGCTCAGTAAATGAATTATTTCCATTATTACGGTAAATCACGGTAATTCTATTCCCATCACCTTCCTGACCGGCCAATAGGATATCCAGATCCCCATCGTTATCGTAGTCACCCCAGGCAACTGAGCCGTATTCAATTCCTCTCAATGAGATTGCGGTTTGCTCTATAAATGAGTTGTTTCCGGTATTTTTATAAATTTTGGCAACTCTGGTGCCGCTGGCATTTTGCCCGGTCAGAATTATATCGAGGTATCCATCATTATCGTAATCTCCCCATGCAACGGAACTATTGCTAACAGCAGCCAATGAGATGCCGGTTTGTTCTGAAAAAGTTTTATTGTGATTGTTCCGGTATAATTGTGCATATCTAATACCATCATAATCAATCCCAGTTAATAAAATATCAAGATAACCATCATTATCATAATCGCCCCAGGCAACAGAAGAGTAGTAAACACCCGGGAATGAAGCTCCCTCTGTAAATGTTTTGTTACCATTGTTTGTATAGATTCTACAAATACCAGCCCTGAAATAATTCCCCGACACAAGGATATCCAGATCTCCATCGTTATCATAATCACCCCATGCAGATGATCCCCAATATAGAGCCTCAGTGAGTGATGGAATTGCTGTTTGTGTAGTAAATGACGGGCCATCATAAATCTTCAAAGGACGAATTCCTGGAAATGCTAAATCCAAATCATTATCGTTGTCATAATCGCCCCAGATAGCTGAATTGGGAGCCATTCCAGGTAAGGAAATACCGGAATCTATAAATGGTTGTGGTAATACATCAATTGTTGAAGAAGCATAAAACATAACCACAACCGAAATAATTATAATAAATCTTTTCATTCAGTTAAAGGTTATAAGAAATATCTCTATAAGATACAACAATTTCCATTTGTAAGCAATTAATAAACAGTTTATTTGATGAAAGAATAAATTGTAGATATCAAGAAGAATGAGAGGAAGAAAGGGATATCGTTCGATCGTTAAATTGTTCTATGTTTACCAACTGCCAAATACCTCCCGATAGCAATCGGGATGCCAACTCACTGATTACCGTAATACCGTTTTAATGGTTCACCGGCACAACGGATGAACAGGTGAAGGGGAGAATGGTAGAGGGGGTGATAATGGGAATTCGGTTGTCATTTGCGCTTCGCGCGTAATTCGCTTCGCGTAATTTGGCCTTCGGCCGTAATTCAATTGTAATTTGCGCTTCGCGCCGTCATTAGGCACTGCGTGCTGTCATTTGTTGCTTGCACCTTCGCCTCCTTCGGCAAGCTCAGGATGGCTTCGGTGCACAATGTCGCAACGTCATTCAAAGTCATTTATTGAAACAACCTAATGACTACTAATGACAACTGAATGACAACTGAATGACAACAGAATGACGCGCGAACACAGTGAGCGCAATTGACAACCGAATTACAATGAATTACTCAACAAGAACCTTCCTTACCGCCTTAAACTTATTTAAAGAAAGATTAATTAAGTACATCCCCTTACTCTGCCCGCTTAAGTCAATCTGACTCTGAAAATGTTCTGTCGTTTTTTCGAATTTAATATTGAGAATCTTACTGCCGTTTTGGGTGAAAATATCAATAATGAGTTCTCCCAATACATTGTTATTCATCTCTATTGTAAACATTCCTGTTGTCGGATTAGGATATATCTTCACATCCTCAAATGGATTCATATCCTCAATACCTGTTATCGCCAGTGGTATTCTGACCGTATCACTAAATGAGTAGCATCCGCTTTCATCAGATACTGCAAGTCTGTAAAGGCCAAAGTTCTGTCCTGCTACATAGATGCTGCTCCCGGCCCCCGGAATCAGTGTTCCATTCAGGAACCATTTATATTGATTGGCTTTTGATGTTGTTGAGAGCATCCAAACAGTTGGTCCCCTGACAATGATATCAGGTTTTGGCAGAGCCTCCCTGAAGTCAATAACAGCAGAGTCGCGTAAACTGGTGCAGATATCAGAAACAGCCTCCAGATGATAAATACCTTCATCAATCACCTCAACAGAAGTTGAGTTACTGAATGAAGTGCCATTCCTGTACCATTTGTAATTGTATCCTGCAACTACATCATCCACCGATATTTTCAGAGGAGACTCACCCAGACACATGCCCTTGTCATAGAAGCTGGTATCGATAGCAGGTTTGGAGGGCTTCTCAACAACTTCAATCTTCACAGGATCGGTAGTAACTTTACATCCTGATGAGTTTGAAACTTCGAGCTTATATTCGCCTGAGGTGTTTACAATATAGCTATTTGTTGAAGCTCCTGTTATTGTTCCATCAGAATTTATCCAGGCGTATAAATAACCGGCAGTGGCAGGGACACTTAATATCGCGCTTTCCCCGGAGCAGAATTTCTTTTTGCCTTCAAGGGCCAGCGCTCCTACAACCGGAGCCGGATTGACAGTGACGATTATTGAGTTTGCTGAAGTCGCAGAACATCCTGAAATGTTTGAGACCAAAAGGTTATATGTACCTGAAGTTTTAGCGACAAACTGATTTGAATTTGTACCTACAGCACCTCCGTTCAGTTTCCACTGGAAAGTGTGATTAAGTGTATTTGTAACACTTAATTTTACTGAATCGCCCTGGCAGAACTGAACCGATCCGCTTGCGACTATTAACGGAGCCTCAGGTGAGTTATTCGCTACTACTGATACCTGTGCGGAAGTAGCAATGCAATTACCGACAGGATTTGTAATTTCTGCAGAATAATTCCCGCTTAATTTTGCAATATATTTATTTGTATCAGAATTTGTTAATGCAGTGCCATTCAGTTTCCAGATATAATCATAGTTCGCATTATGCTGAACAGACAGTATTACGCTATCGCCCGAACAGAAAGCTAGCGGAGCATTTGCAGAAATAACAGCAACTGGATATGATGATACTATGATGTTCTTTGATACTGAATCGTGGCATCCATTATCGGCAAAGACCCATAATTCAGCTTTATAGCTTCCGGCAGCAATATATCCGTGGGTGCCCGGATCCTTCAGCGAGGAAGTCTGTCCGTCACCGAAGTTCCATTGCCAGCTGTCAATAGTGAGTCCGTAAGTATTTGTATTATTAACTATTGTTGTCGCAGATCCCTGGCAGGCAATGTCGGCTGTAAAAGTGGCCAATGGAGTTGTTTTCACTGTTACAGAGTGGCTCTGAAAAGCATTGTAGCCCGATGCTGAATATGCCCGAAGTCCAACCACATAGGTGCCAGAGCTGGCATACAGATGCTCAGGGTTTTTTAAAGTGCTGGTACTTCCGTCTCCGAAATCCCATTCCCAGCTCACAACAGCATCAGTTGCGACTGAGAGGTCAGTGAAAACAGTTGTATCTTTATGACATACAGTTGTATAAGAGAATTCAGCATCAATCTGGGATACAACAAATGACTGTTCCGGCGCCCAGGGACCTCCTGTATTGGATGGATCAACAGCCTGAACGCTCCAGTAATATGTTCCGAAAGGTAACCCTGACAGCTTCCACCCGTCATTAAGATATGCATTGCCAGGCTGAACTACATATCTGTATCCGGTGGTTAAATCGGCCATTGGAGACATAATATCAACTTTGCCGGTCTGGGTGCCAACACGAATATTATAAGTACATCCCGGACAGTCAGGGATTTTATCCCAATTTAGGATTATTTCCAGCTGTTCCTGATTGTATCTCATGTTGCCGGGGGCACTGGTTATTTTTTGGGAAGAACCCCAGTTATCGAAATACTGATGGTAATAATAATTAGTTGAATAATTCTTTACAAGAAAATCAAGGCCATTCTTATTATCGATGTTAACGGCCATAAGAGGCAGATCGAGTTTTTGCTGGGCTCCCAGATCAAATGTTAGTTCAGTCAGGGTTCCGTTGTTATTAAGATACAGCCTCATCTTATCGTTTGATGATCCTATCCCGACAGTAGTTGAAAAGATATCCAGATCGCCATCACAGTCATAATCGGCCCAGTAGTTTGACATCCATGGTGAACTTCGTACCGGCAGGTTAGCATCACTTAACATCATATTATGATTAAGGAGTACCCTTGCATAGTAGTCATTGCTTATATTTCCGCCTGCCATGTAAAAATCAAGCTCCCCGTTCAGATCAAAATCGCCTGTCTGGATTCCGAATCGCAGATACTCCCTGTAGATCTCATTATCAGGTAAAAGGGTTTCTGTAAAAGTGAAATTCCCCTGGTTAACATAAACATATGTGTTTGCTGAACCTGATCCGTCTTTCCCGTAAATAAGAAAATCGATATCCATGTCGTTATCGAAGTCTCCCGCTACTGCTCCGCATTTTTCGAAACCTCTTATTGTATGGGATACCTCCTGGAATACCCCGTTACCTTTGTTTTGATACAGATATGTTACCGGAATATTAGTGGCAAGGTTGGTAGTTTTGCCTGAAGTGAGCAGATCCTGTTTCCCGTCATTATTGAAATCTGCCCAGATGACATATTCAAAGCTCACATTATTAATCAGGCTGTTATTAATCAGGTTATAATTAAAACTGCTGTTATAACCGTATAATCTGATGGGAGAATTCTTATATGTGCCATCAAGATACATTCCTGATATTGAGAAATCCATCAGGTTGTTGTTATCATAGTCGTTAGGGGTAATGGTTTTGATAGGATTATAGCCTGTCGGAAGGATGGTTTTATAATTGCTCTCAAGGAAGGCTCCGTTTTTGTTTTCGCCTATGTATAAGACATCAGGATAATTTAGGGCCATATCGAGATCGTTGTCATGATCACAATCAAAATAGACAGCCGGGGATGAGACACTTGGTGTTTCAGAAAATGACTGGATACTGAATCGTTCCTTAATTTCAAAGGTCCCTTCTGCTGAAAATGCCGATGCCCCCAGGGAGTTGTTGATTGCCTGTACTCCCCAGAAATATGTGCCGACCGGGAGGTTTTTAATGGTCCATTCGGTATCCTGGATATATCCGGGCCGGGAGATCCATCTTTTCCCGGAAGGTACTGAGGCATTGGGAGAAACGATGTTAACGCCATAACTTGAGGTATCCACATAGATATTATAAGTAAGTGCTTTAGGGTCAGTGTGATCGTCGAGTGATGGATCCCAGGAAAGGTGAACGCCGGTTCCTTCAACTGTTGCAACCGGATTCAGGGGAGCTTCTGGTTTTGTATAAGGGTTCGAGTTATGGTAGATCTTTGTAAGTCCATAAGCATCCGCTGCCAGATAAGTCTGCCCGTTTATAACAATATCCAGGTCATTATCCCCATCCCAGTCCCCTGGCTGTAAGAAACTGCTTGCTACAGGGGTTATTGTCAGACTTGCTGGTACAAAGGCTCCGCTTCCGTTATTGATAAAGATAAATTTATCATTATTTGTATCTTTTGCTCCAGAGATTAAGATATCCAGATCCCCGTCATTATCAACATCCACAAAATCGGAGGTACCGTTATATGCTGCCGGAACTTCAATACCTGACTGTGTGAAACTGTTTCCTGAATTATTGATGTATATTATTCCTCTTTTTACCGGATCATCCAGTCCGCCAAGCAAAAGATCAGGGTAACGGTCGTTATTAAAATCACCCCAGTCGAACTGACTGTATTTCAGGTTGACGAACAGATCCCCGGTTATTGTATAGGTTCCACCTGAATTTTTCCACAAGCGGGTGTACTTATTTGAATTTACATCCTTGCCCGATATGAATATATCAAGATCCTGGTCAAGATCGTAATCTATAAAAGCAACCTTCCCGTCTATAACTCCGGGCAAACCTGCATTTACATCGGTAAATACTGCATTGTCGTTTCTGTAAATTCTGGTAAAAATAAAGCCAGCAGTATCCTCTCCTGTTATCAGAACATCGTAGTCACCATCATTATCATAGTCGCCCCAGTCGACTGATGCATTTTTAACGGGAACGAATCCTGTTGAGAGGCTTGTATAACTGAAGGTTGTCCGGTTGAAAACATGAATTCCGGCTGACGTAGTTGCCGGCAAACTGATAGAACCTGCATAAAGGAGTTCGGGGTAGCCATCATTATTGAAGTCGCACCATACCTGGTCGCCGTTACTCATATTCTGGATGTTCACAGGGCCGTTAAAACCGCTGCCATTGTTTATATAAAGCTTTCCCAGAGGAGAGAATGGGTCATAATAATTACCTGATACCGAAAGATCAAGGTCTCCGTCGCCGTCAATATCGACCCAGTTAACAGCAGAACCATAGGTTTTTTCAGGAGTTATCCCCGAATCAGTGAACTGTGCGGCAGAATAAGGAATAAACCCGATGTTTATTACAATAAGGATAATGGAAGCTTTTAATATGCGGAGGTATCTCTTCTGCATTGATTAGATCTCAACAGTTATTTTCCTTTTCTGTAAAATATTCTTACAACAACTAATATTATTATCACTATACCCAGTACCCATCTTAATGTGTATGATGCAAGTTTCTTACTTCCTGAAATATCATCTATGGTCGTGGTCATGATTACATCTTTTGGTTTCACACTATCCGGCAGTGATATTTTCTGTGTGAAAGTTCCATCCATATTATCAGCCAGTTCTTCAATAAGTGTTCCTTTGTCGATGGAAAGCTTCACATTATAAAGAGCATCAGGCATAGGGATGTTACCATATTTGTCCTTCAAAGCAAGTATTACATCATAGATTTTTTGTCCTTTTACATGTGCTTCTTTAAGCCGGACATCTCTGATAACAGGCCTGACACGGATCCTTGTGCTGACATATGTCTGCAGATGACTTTCGCGTATTACTTTCTGTTCATTAATCGTACCGGTGCATGAAATATTGAAGATGTAACTTCCTTCCTTTTTTGGGGTAAAGCCGGAAGTGTATATTCCATCACCTTTTTTTTGATCTCCGTTCTTCCCGTTATCTGAGAAACTCAATCCTTTTATCATTATTCTTCCGGGTAAGGGAACCTTGTACTCATCCATAAGTGCATGAACCCTTAATTCAACCGGATTTAAACCATTTATGAACGCCTCTCTTTTCTCCCTCAGATAATTTTCCTTTGATTCATTACTGAGTTCCTTAAACTTACCCTGTGACCTGATCCAGTTAAGATATTCTTCCAGTTGTTTCTGCTTCGCTTTTTCAACGGAGGAATTATCAATATCTCTTGTGATGAGCCAGTTACCCAGACTGACTTTCGGTTGTGTCCCCTTTCCTGATAACTTTTCAAGACCGGCAAAAGGTTTGCCGTCAAGCAATACCTGAAGAAAAATATTGATCTTATCACCTGTGAAGTACCTTCTTTTTTCAAACCATGTCTTTAGTTCGAGCTTCCTTGATTTATTAATTACCGAATACTGATAATGCTCGGAATTGTTTGCTATACCTGAACCATCTATTTCAAGTTTCCATGTTCCAGCCATTCCCGGCTGGTTAAGCAACTCCTTTGCAAGAGTAATTATGGTGTGATTACTTCCATAGATTGAAAGGACACCTTCCTGTGTCAGAGGTAATTCGGTTCCTGATGGTGTGAATAACTTAACACCAAGATATTTATCCTGTGAGGTTACCCAGCTGACAAAGAAACATATCCTTTCGTCAAGAGGTGTTACAGGAATATCATAATCAGCCTTTGTTCCTGAGCTGATAATTGCAAGCGGATCACTGGTATATGATAATCCAAGCCCGTCAACAATTATATGGCTGAACGTCGCATCCAGTGCAGTAAATGGATCCCAGGCACCCGGGTTTGAAGGATCATAAGCAGAACCTTTGTCAGGCTCATCAGCAATATTATAATGCATACCGCCTGAACTTGATGCAATTTCATTCAGCAGATCATTCGGGACAATACCGGGAGCCCCGAAACCGATGGTATAAAGTTTTACACCCGATGTGCTAAGGGAGGTTTTGACATTAGTAATAAGATCCGGAATACCTGAGTAAGGGCAATTCTGTCTTCCGTCGGTTAACAGGACTATTGTTCTGTTGATTGGAACACTGATCAGCATTTCAAGTGCCTTATCAATTCCTGCAAAGAGAGGGGTGCTGTTGCCATCAGCAACAAGGGAAGAGATACTTGATAAAAGAGATGAATGATAGGTGGGACCAAGAGTCTGCAGGTTTTCAATAATTCCGGCATCACAGCCGGTCTGTGGCGAATTAGGGAATCTTGCCAGTCCTATGGCGGAACTTTCGGGATCATTATTGCTGTAAAGGAGACCAACAAAAGCGGCAAGTGAGTTTTTCGCATGTATCAGTTTCACAGCATTGGGGTCAGAAGTTGTATGGTCATAAAAATCCCTGTTCATGCTCCAGGAGAGATCCATCAGACATACCACCTCCGGTACCAAAGTGCCTGCTCCGCCGGTGACAGTAATCGGGAAGTCAGGTGATACAGGTCCGTTTCCGCAGGTATTTGAACCCCGGACAGTCAGTACTCCTGATGTGGCGCCTGCTGAAAAATCAATAGTAACATTGCTTGTTGTACCTGAGATAGCAGCACCTGTCCCCGTGTAATTCCACTGATAGCCTGTAGCATCTGCAACAGGAGATACTGAGTAAGACACACCGCTCTGTCCCTGGTTAACATTTGCCGTTCCGGAAATTGCTCCGGCGGCGGCTGGTAAAGGATTAACAGTCACTGTTGCTGGTGATGACGGTGCACTCTGGCATCCTGCCGCATTTGTCACCCTCACAGTGTAACTTCCTGAAGTATTTACATTAATAGTCTGGGTGGTAGCTCCGTTTGACCACTGGTAAGTAGTTCCTGCACTTGAAGTAAGATTTACACTTCCCCCGGAACAGAATATCAATGGACCTCCCGGGGTTATTGTTGGTGTAGCCGGGAGTGCATTAACTGTAACTGTGGCCGGTGCAGATGAGGCACTCTGGCATCCTTGTGCATTTGTCACCTGTACGGAATAACTTCCAGAAGTACTTACAACTATACTCTGTGTAGTAGCTCCGTTCGACCACAGGTAAGTTGTTCCCGCACTTGAGGTTAATGTAACACTCCCTCCTGAGCAAAAAGTCAATGGTCCTGAAGGAGTTATTGTCGGGGTTGCAGGCGGAATACATTCGGTTGGCAGGTGAAGTTCATCAAGACTGAATGCCTGTGTGAGCGGATCGGTTGATGAATTAAATGCTGATACAACCCTTATATAGTCACAGGGAGTGGCACTGTTGTAATCATATTTAAGGCCTCCGGAAACTGATGTTCCTGAAATACCTACAGGTGTAGCGCCCTGAAATGCTGTAACTGTGATATTTGAAGCTGAAGCACCATAAATATTGAAGTACACTTTACTGACAGATACAAAGGATGCATTTTCCTTGAATCTTATGGTGAATTCCCCGTCATTGGTAAGCAGAGTATAACATGGATCATGATTGTTGGCCGCACAAAAATTAAAGCGTTTATCTCCGGAAGCAGGTTCAACAATCAACCTGAATCCTGAGATATTTTCGATAACAATACTGGAATCGAGTACTGCTCCTGAAAAGCTGAAGGGAATCTCAAGAGTCCCTGGGGTACAACCATAAAAGCTGGATCCAGCCTTATCAATAATATCCTGGGATTTTGTTATTACTGCGTTAAACAACAGTAATAAAGTGATACATATAACTGTTATTAGTTTTGCTGATCTGATTTTTTTCATGATGAATGAATCTATTACATTAACTTGACGGGATAATATATTAAATTCTAAATGAAGACTTTCAGAATTAGCAAGTTATTAATTAAACAAATACGAGTCAAATTTTTTAAGTAAAAGCAGAATTGTTAATTTAGAAATGAAACTTAAAAAGAAAATGAAAGAACTATTATAGAAAGCGTTAAATTAGAAGTATAAACCTGTAAACTATTTATTGGATGAGTCAGGGACGCAATATTGTGCTGAAGCTTTATTAAGTGATATACACGATAATACAGAAAGCACAATAAGAAACCTGATGAGCTTTTCCATAAAGATGGCTATTTAATGTTGTATGTTCCTAAAATTTATAAAATCTGTATACTGATAAATTTAGTCCTATGATATTTTGCTTTTAATCAACCTGATTTTAACAGCAGATTGTACCCGTGCATCAACCTTTTTGCCAGTTCCATGAGGCCATAAGCCGGATCAAAAAAATTCTTGGCACAGTTTTTATAATTTATTATCTTTGATTACTAAACCATTGCAGTCATGTCTACAAAAAAATTATTGTTCACATTATTACTCTTTCCGGCTTTAGTTCTGTCAGCACAGGAAAATGCTAATCCGTCAGATTATTCATACAGCAAGAACCTGAAAGCACAGTTCGTACTCCAGGATGACTTCTCCAAATTCAGTAACTACTGGTTGCTGGGTATCGAGGAGAACAGCTGGGCTGAAAGTATCGAGGAAGGACATCTTATCTTTGAGTCACTCACAAACAAACCCAAAGAGGACCTGATCCCGGTTATCATTGACCAGAACAGAAGCTTCGAGATCGAAACTTCAATCCGTTTTGTCGAAGGACAAATGGATAAAGGCTACGGACTACAATGGGGTAAGGCAGCCAACCCGATGAAACAGTTCGACTTCCTTCTGACCGGAGCCGGACATTTCACAATAGACAGATATACCGGTGAATTCAAGGACTACGTTCCCTTTACAATCTCACCAAAGGTCAACAGGTATACCTTCAATAAGTTAACCGTGAGAAAAGTAGCTGATAAATACTACTTCTTCCTCAATGAAAGCCTCGTTCATACCATGCCCTTCGAACCGTTTTTCGGTAACCTTATCGGATTCCAGGTTGCTGAAAATTCTACTATAAGGGTGGATAAAATAGATGTTGCTTATCTCGACAAAAAGGAGGATACAAAATCTAAAGTCCTGATCATGGACTATAAATTCAACACCAATGACGAGAAGGTTTCGATAGGCAAGCCTGTAACTCTTACCCTTAATTTACGGAACGTCGGCGATAAAGATGCTTCATCGCTCTCCATCAGTAATAAGATGCCTGCTAATGTGGAAGTGGTTGATTTCAAGCCGGTAACTTCACTTAAAAAAGGAGAGGAACAGCTAATAACTCTCCAGTTCTTTGCTAATAAAAGCTATACCGATTCAATAATTCCCATAAAATTTGAGATAACAGGCGCTGACATAACAAATGTAAATGATATCGATCTGAAAGTATCATTGGACCAGCTGGTTAAGGTTGAACTCGATAAAGCTCTTGCCCAGACTTACAGCGATTTCAGGGGAGGAAATGATCCTTTGAAGGGGCTGAATGTAGCCCAGGCAATGAAATCGGTTGAGGTGGGAGAGTATTATGGACTGATTATCGGTATTGATGAGTATACAGGAGAATGGCCACCTTTGAGAAACGCTGTGAATGATGCAAAGGGTGTGGCTGAACTGCTTTCATCGAAATATACATTTACTTCGCTCAAAACCATGTACAATCAGGAGGCCACACGGGATAATATTCTTGCGGAATTTGAAAGGCTTATGAGTAACGTTAAGGCAAATGACAATGTTCTTATCTACTATTCCGGGCATGGTGAATATATTGAAAATATGGACAAAGGATTCTGGGTGCCTGTTGATGCAAACGGGAAATCAATCTCAAAGTACATATCAAACGAGGATATAAGGGCCTTCCTCTCCGGAATACCTTCCAAACATACGCTTCTGGTAACTGATGCATGCTTCAGTGGCGATATCTTCAGGGGTAAGACGATGACAATTCCTTATGAAAATTCTACAAAATACTACTCCAAGATGTATTCGCTCAGCAGCAGAAAAGCGCTTACATCAGGGGGTGTAGAGCCTGTAATGGACAAAGGAAAGGAGAACCATTCGATTTTTGCATATTATTTTCTTCAGGCTCTCAGGAATAACGGTGAAAAGTATATAGATGCGGGTCAGGTATTCGACTTCCTGAAAATCCCTGTTGTCAACAACTCAATGCAAACCCCGGCATATTCACCTATCAGAAATGCCGGCGATGAGGGAGGACAGTTTATTTTTATTACGAAATAAGAATTTTAACCACGTAGGCACGGAGGGCACGGAGAATCACAGAGGAAGACTAAACATGATTACCCAAAAGCACATCAATGAGATATCATATAAGATAATTGGCGGTGCTATTGAGATACATTATCACCAAGTATTTAATGGAACTGCAAGGAAACAGGAATAATGAACTCCGTGTTAATCCGTGTTATCCGTGGTAAAAAGAAAAAGTTTTAGTATCCAAACTAACCTCCCCATGCAGAAAAGACTGATTATAAGCATACTTACTCTGCTCTTTTTAGGAGCGGACCTCTTTTCACAGCAATATTTTTTCAGAAGATATTCAGTTGAAGAGGGACTTCCCCAGGCTTCGGTTTATTGTCTTCTTCAGGATTCACGCGGCTATATCTGGATGGGAACCGACGGCGCCGGAGTTGCCCGCTTCGACGGTATGAAGAGCGAGGTATTTTCGAAGGTTAACGGTCTGTCGGACAATGTTGTAAGGAGTCTTTTTGAGGATTCAAAGGGGAATATATGGATAGGTACCGATAAGGGAATAACTGTATATAATGGATTTTCATTTAATGTTGTTGGAAAAGACCAGGGACTTAACGGAACCTCTGTCCTGAAGATCACAGAAGGTTCAAACGGGATAATCTGGGCTGCAACCAATGACGGAGGTCTTTCCGGGATATCATACGGAGACTCAGTTACTGTTAAATCTTTCACAGTAGATAACGGCCTTCTAAATAATCTCATATTCGATATTTATGAGGCTCCCGATAAAAAGCTCTGGCTGGCAATGGGAGGAGGATTAAGTATAATTGAGTTTGAAAGTGACTCCCTGGAAATAAAAGAAATTTATAATCCTGATTTGGGGAACGGGCTGTACAATCCTATTATTACCACCATAGAACCTGGAAACGGTTCAGAAATATGGCTCGGCACATATGGAAAAGGAGTTTTCATTGCTAGACCCGGAAAAGATGCTCATGAGATCACTCTAACTCCCTCAAAGGTGAACACAACTATTGCGGATATGGTGGCATGGGATATCTGCAAAATGGATAATGGAGTGATATGGATAGCAACCAATGACCAGGGCGTTATAAAACTCGAAAATGGGAAACTGGCCGGGATACTCAATAAGGAATCAGGCCTTCTTTCGAACCAGATACTTGACATAATGCCTGACAGGGATAATAATATATGGTTTGCATCATTCGGGCAGGGAACAATGATGTACCAGGATGATAAATTCATGAGGTATACGGTTAATGATGGGATCAAAGGGAATATAGCTCTTGACATACTGTTTATTAATAATAGTGATTTCTACCTGGCTACAGAGGAAGGATTATCACTTTTCAGGAAAGAGGGAAGTTCAATTAAACGTCTCAGCCACTATTCCTCTTCTGCCGGATTAAACAGTTTAGGCGCAAATACAATTGCTAAGAAAAAGGATGAAATATGGATAGGGACAAATAACGGGATAAATATCCTTAAGAATTCAAAGATTTCTTCATTCATTGGCAATAACAAGCTTGGAAATAAAAATATAAGTACACTGCTTGCCGACTCACATAATGATGTATGGATTGGGACTGCCGGGGGCTATGGCAGGATCTTTGGTGATAATCTGTTCTTCATGACCCAGGATGAGGGCTTCATAAATGATGAGGTACAGAGCATAATTGAGGACAAAAAAGGGATAATATGGATGGCAACCATGGGAGGCCTTGTAAAGCTTGATGGAGCAGCCTATACCGACTATAATGAAGTAGAAGGATTAACAAGCCTGAAAATATCTGCACTGGCTGAGGATACTTTTGGAAATATATGGATTGGGACCCTTGACGGGGGAATATTTAAGCTGGATATCGCCAGGGATTCATTGCCAATCTCACAAATTGCTGCAAAAAATTTACTGTCTTCCAACAAGATCAACTCTCTTCAGTTCATTCGAGACACTTTACTCGCTGCCGGAAATGACAAAGGTTTTGATCTGCTTGTTCTCAATAAGGAGCAGACAGTGAAAGCCGTTATTCATTATGGAATAAATGACGGTTTTACAGGCGGGGAGAACAGTGCAAATTCCATTGAAACAGATAGTGAGGGAATGGCATGGATCGGTACTAAGAACGGCCTTATGAAGTACAATCCGTTTCGCGATTTTGATTATTCTTTAAAGCCTGAAACAAGAATAACCGGCGTCAGATTGTTTTTTGAGGATGTCGACTGGAAAGCCAGGAAATTCGAAACAGGGAGGTGGTCCGGTCTTCCACTAAATCTTGTACTCCCTCATAAAGACAATCACCTTACCTTCGTTTTTACAGGTTTCGAATATGATGATCCGGGTGGTCTGGAGTTCTCCTATTTTCTTGAAAATCAGAGTAAGGAGTGGTCTCCGTATATTAAGGAAAGGGAAGTGGTTTTCTCAGGACTCACACCCGGCAGCTATGTTTTTAAAGTAAAGGCTAAAAATAAGTATGGCATAACCGGCAATACTGCCGAATACTCTTTTGTGATCAAACCTCCTTTCTGGCAGACACCATGGTTCTACATGCCTGCACTGATACTTCTGGTATTCTCTGTCATAATGATAATAAGGATCAGGGAGCGGAACCTGATAAAGGAGAAAATAAGGCTTGAGAAGATTGTTGAAGAGAGGACTAGGGAAGTTGTAATGCAAAAGGATGAAATAGCACGGCAGAGAGATGTGGTTACTTACCAGAAAAAGGAGATTACTGACAGTATTCATTATGCAGAAAGAATACAGCGTGCTGTCCTGCCGGATGATAATTTATTAAGGAAGGAGTTCAGTGATTATTTTGTGCTTTTCCGGCCGAAGGATATTGTAAGCGGAGACTTCTACTGGATGAGTTATAAAAATGATCATGTTGTATTCACCGCTGCCGACTGTACTGGTCATGGTGTGCCTGGTGCCTTCATGAGTATGCTTGGAGTCAGTTTCCTCAATAAGATTGTGAATGAACTTGGTTTAGTTAAACCATCAGATATCCTTAACAGCCTCAGGAGTAATATCATAACTGCACTGAAGCAGGAAGGAACCCACGACGGTGCAAAGGATGGGATGGATATTGCTCTATGCTCTTTTGATCTGAAAAACAGGAAGCTGATGTTCGCGGGAGCAAATAATCCGCTGTTCCTGATCCGTAAAAACGGTGAAGGATACGAACTTATGGAAACCCCTGCCGACAAGATGCCAATAGGCTACCACTCATCAATGGAATCGTTTACAAATAATGAGATTGATATCGTGAAAGGCGATACAGTTTACCTCTTCTCCGACGGATTTCTTGATCAGTTCGGAGGACCTGACGGAAGAAAATTCATGAAGAAGAGGTTTAAGGAAATGTTGCTTAATAACCAGGCTTTTGACATGCCTTCGCAACGTACGGCTTACAATAACATCATTGAAGAATGGATAAATCATCCGCCTCCGGATCCTTCCCTTGAAGCACTTTCAGGTCAGATTGATGATATTATTGTTATAGGAGTCCGTTTTTAGGCTGTCTTTCTGTAACGTCTTACCGCAAGGGAGGTGAAGATAACTGCAATGAGGCCAAGTGAGATCAGCTCACCCGATATGTCATTCATTGATGATCCCTTAAGCATCACCATCCTGTTAATTCTCATCAGATAAGCAACAGGATTGATAAGATTGAAGTCCTGGGCCCACATTGGCATGCTTTCATAAGGTGTGAATATTCCGCTCATCAGTATGAATATTATCATGCAGAAGAAAGCTACAAACATGTACTGCTGCTGGCTTCCCGAGAAAGTTGAAATTAAGAGTGCCAGCCCGAGTACTGCTACCAGAAATATTGTTGATCCAAAGAACATCAGCATAATGCTTCCTTCGAATGGTATGTCGAATGCCAGCTTACCTATTGAGAGCCCCAAACCAAGGTCAATTAGGCCGATTATAAGAAAGGGGACCATTTTTGCAATAATAAACTGATGCTTCCTGACCGGGGTCACATTTATCTGTTCAATTGTACCTATCTCTTTTTCTCTCACCATGTTAAGTCCTGCCAGCAGGAATCCTATGGCAGTGACGAGTATGACCAGGATACCGGGAAGCATATAATACTTGTAATTCAGTTCTTCATTGTACCAGTAACGGTTCGTAATATCGATATGTGGTTGCGGTGTTATCGGATTTGTGCTGATGTTTTCCATTATAATATCCATATTGTAATCGCGTATAACTCCGTTCAGATATGCCCATGACAGTTGTGCTGAAGAGGCATTTATTGCATCTACTGTTGCCAGGAGTTTACCTGTACCACCTTTGCCAATCTCCTCTCCAAAACCTGATGGTATCTGAAGTATTGCATTGCACTTACTGCGATGAAGAAGGTTGTTGGCTTCACTCTCGGAGAAGGTTGAATACTTCACCTTAAAAAATGTTGATCCTTCAAGTTTATGGATCAATCCCCTCGACTCGGAGGTCATATCCCTGTCAATAATGGCCAGGTTAACATTCTTTATTTCAAATGTAATGGCCGGGACTAAAAGTAGCATCTGTACTATTGGTACCCCAAAAATGGCCTTTGAGATAAATTTATTCCGGAAGATCTGAATAAACTCTTTTCGTATCAGGTATAGAATTGTTCTCATTTAGTTACTTTTTTCTTAAACCACCCCACCTTTAAAAACCTTTATCATTTTATTTTTATCTTGTTTTTTATCACCTTCTCTCCCTTTCTCCCAATCTCCCCCTCATCTTACTCAAGTCTTATCTTGAACTTCCTCACACTCAGTCCTATAAACACTATTGTCATCGCAATAAGGATTAGTGTCTCTTTCCATATGTATAATAGTCCTGTTCCTTTGATCATGATATTCTTTATTATAATTATGAAGTATCGCGGAGGCATTATCATGCTTACATAATCATAAATTTTCGGCATGTTCTCAATGGGAAAAATGAACCCTGACAGCAGAATGGTTGGTAACATAAGTCCTATAAGGGATATAAATATGGCCTGCTGCATAGTACTTGATACAGTTGAAATTAAAATTCCAAGAGTCAGACTCATTAGTATATACAGCATTGACTCGGCAAGAAGAAGCGCCATGCTTCCTTTTACAGGCAGTGCGAATACAAACCACGAAAGAGCAAGAATGAGCAGCACATTGATGAACGAAAGTATAAAATAGGGCATAACCTTCCCCAGTATTATCTGTATCGGCCGCAGTGGAGATACCAGCAGGACCTCCATGGTTCCGAATTCCTTCTCCCTGGTGATTGTGACCGATGTCATAAGTGCGCATATGAGTATAAGAATCATTGTTATGACTCCCGGCACAAACATGAAATGGCTTTTAAGATTCGGATTATAGAACATTTTTATTTCAGGATTGATGCGTAAGGAGTTATTCAGAGAAGGTCCTGCATTTTCTCTTGCAAAATCGCTGATAATGGCGGTTGCATAGTTTGTTACCAGAGTCGCCGTATTGGGCTCTGATCCATCGGCTATAATGCTAAGGGAGGCTTTCCCATCACTTACAAGTTTTTTGCCAAAGTCTTTTTCAAAAACTACTACGGCTTTTGTCTTTCCTTTTTTGAAGATTACATCTATATCGTTGTAATTGAGAAGATTTTCGGTTTTTTTAAAAAAGCCTGAAGAGACTATCTTATCTGTAAGCTTTTGAGTTATTTCATCGTTTGACAGATCAAGAAAGGCAACACCGGCATTTTTTATATCAGTGCTTACAGCAAATCCGAAAATAAGTATCTGTGCTGCAGGAATACCGAATAAGATAAAAAGTGTGCGGTAATCCCTGAAAATGTGCAGGAATTCTTTCTTAACAAAACCAAGGAATCGTTTCATAAATTAGTTTTTATAAGGTCGTGCGATCTTAATGAACACCTCCTCAACCGACTCAGCATTATATTGTTTTTTTAACTTCCCCGGAGTATCCAGCGCAACAATTTTACCTTCATTCATAATAGAGACTCTGTCGCAGTATTCGGCTTCATCCATATAGTGAGTTGTTACAAAGACCGTAATTCCTCTTTCAGCTGTTTCATATATCATCTCCCAGAATTGTCTTCTGGTAATTGGATCAACACCACCGGTAGGCTCATCGAGAAAAACTATTCTTGGTTCATGCAGAACAGCCACAGAAAAGGCAAGTTTCTGCCGGAGTCCAAGGGGGAGATCAGATATCGTCCTGTTCTCGTACTCTTCGAACTTTAACCTTGAGAGCAGATCTTTCAATCTTGACCTTATAAGTGATTTGCTCATTCCATATATGCCCCCGTATAATATTATATTTTCCTTTACAGTAAGGTCTTCGTAAAGCGAAAACTTCTGACACATATAGCCAATGTTCTTCTTAATCTTTTCTGTCTGGTGGTATGCATCATAACCTGCTACCAAAACCTCGCCGGAAGTTGGTTTGGAGAGTCCTGAAAGTATCCGTATTGCAGTTGTTTTTCCTGCACCATTTGCACCCAGAAATCCAAATATCTCACCCCCGTAAACTTCAAATGTCAGGTTGTCGTTTGCCACAAAGCTCCCGAACTTCTTAACCAGATTATGCACCGATATTACTGGATTATTAGTCATTTTTAATTGTTTCCAATTTATTTAGCCCATTGTGCCGTTATGCCTTTGCGCCATTTTCCATTAGTTCCAGGAACCTGTCTTCTATTCCGACCTTAGTCTCCTCAATTGCAGCATCGCTGATTCCTTCTTTAGTAAGGTATTCTATCACACTGTTATATGCTGTATCATTTGTGAAGGTAACATGTACCGAGTCGCCAAAAGGAAATGCAGTATTCGTCCATTCAAATTTTCTAAGAGTTGTAATCAGCTTATATTTTGATGCGGATCTTATAGCGAAGAGCTTTCTTGGAAAGGCATCACGTATATTCTGTGGCTCATCTACAGTTAAAATGTGTCCGTTCTGTATCAGTGCGACTCTGTCGCATCTCATTGCTTCGTCCATATACGGAGTTGAAACCAGTATTGTGATTTTATGTTTGCGCAGTTTTGCGAGCATGTCCCAAAACTCAGATCTTGAAACAGCATCGACACCTGTGGTTGGTTCATCAAGAACAAGCAAAGCAGGCTTATGGATAAGAGCGCACGATAATGCAAGCTTCTGTTTCATTCCACCGGAAAGCTGACCTGCAAGACGTTTTTTGAAAGGCTCTATATGTGAATAGATATCAGCTATCAGGTCATAATTCTCCTGAACAGAAGTTCCGAACACCGTAGCATAAAAATTAAGGTTTTCCTCAACAGAAAGATCCTGGTAAAGGCTGAACCTCCCGGGCATATAACCTATGTTCTTTCTTAGTTCTTTAAAGTGAGTTATACTATCTATTCCAAGAATCTTCAGTTCACCATCATCAGGCAGCAAAAGAGTGGTAATAATTCTGAAAAGGGTAGTTTTCCCTGCGCCATCAGGACCAATGAAGCCAAATACATCCGATTCATTCACATCGAATGAAATGTCATTCAAAGCCTTTGTGCTACCGAACGATTTATTGATTCCTGATGATTCGATTACCTTTTGCATCCGATCAGTTATTTTCTGTTGTGAAGATAGCTTCGCCAGGCATACCCGATTTTAAGGCCCCGTCATTCTGAACATCAATATTAACGGCATATACCAGGGTTACGCGTTCTTCTTTTGTCTGGATGATCTTGGGGGTGAATTCAGCTTTTTCGGATATATAGCTGATACTTCCGGGGAACGAACTGTAACCTTTGTCTCCCTTATCAATCCTTACTGTACATTTCTGACCGGTCTTTATGCTTCCAAGCTGCGCCCCGCTTACAAAAACCTTTAGTTTAAGGACTGACAGATCGGCTATTTTAGCCAGCGGTTTCCCGGCTGCCGTTATCTCCCCTGCCTCTGAATATTTTTCAATTAAAATGCCATTCAGGGGACTTTTAACACAGCTTCTTCTGATCTGTTCGGACAGGGTGGCTTTCTTTGATTCGTAAACGGATAGTTCAGCAGCCACCGAAGCCTTCTGCGTATTGTTTGCTGCAATCTGTTTCTGTATCACCGCAACCTGACCTGTCAGATCATCAAGCTGTTTTTGCGTTGCGGCATCGTCTTTCAGCATCCTGCGTATCCTTTCGATGTTAATATTTAGGTTATCAATCTGCTGATTAAGGATATCGTTCTGTGCATTAATTGAATTTATCCTTGTCCCTATGCTCTTCATGCCTGCTTCAATTTCACCTTTCTGCAGATAAAACAGTGTAGTATCGATCCGGACAATTGTGGCTCCCTTTTCAACCAGTGTCCCCTCTACAGTGTCGAAACTCAGGATCCGTCCACTGGTTTCAGCAGATACAATTACTTCGGTAGCTTCGAAATTGCCGAATGCATCTGCCTGTTCAGTTTTGTTTTTGCATCCTGCCAGGAGGATGACTGCAATGATTGTTAGCGATCTGGTTTTCATATTTTTTGGATGAGTTATTATTCTATTTCTTTTCCGCTTATATTCATATATTCAACTCTTGCCATGGCAAGATTTACTTTATGGATCTCAAAATTTATCAGTGCCTGCTTTTCGGAATTCAGTTCGTTTAGATATTCAGTTGCAGTAATTGTACCGTTATCATACTGAGATTCAGCGGCAGATGTTATTCTCTTTCTCATTGCTATCAAATCATTATCAGTATTAAGCAAAGATTCAAGACTTGATATTTCTGCTTTTTTTGATTCAAGTAACCTTTTTAGGTTATCAGTAAGATCGTTTTTACGGTTTTCGATAATTCCCTGCTGAATTGAAGCTACCTGTTTCTCATTTCTTGTTTTGTTCCAGTCAAAAATGTTCCACTTAATTCCCGCTCCTACAATATAATAGGGAGCAAACTCATCTTTAAAAAAATTGCTTCCGGGAGGATTCCCATAACCAACAGTGGCAAATCCAAATGCTTTGGGCATTCTTTTGCTCTCAAGAACCTTAATGCCGGCTGAAAGCTGCTCTTTTCTCAAATCGAATAGCTGAAGTTCAGGTCTCGTAAGATCATCGGTTAATTCTGCCTGTTGAGGGAGAACAAATTCTGTAGCATTATCTATATCTGATCCTGTGAGGTCCGATAAAACTTTGACCAGAGATATTTTCCTGATCTCATTTTCAGTAAGCTGCTGTTCAATTTTTATCTTTTCCGATGCCATAACATCTATGTCAGACTTAATTATAACGCCATTATTAACAGCTGACTGCATCGAGATTATTCGCTTTGAAAGTAACTCATGGAAATTATTCAGAAGCTCTTTCTGCTGTGCCAGCAACATCAGATTGAAATAGCATGAATTAATCTGGCTCCGGAGCTTGTACATATCTGTCTCGGTCTGTTTCTCATTTACACTAAGTTCTGCTTTCTCAAAAGCTCTGGCTCCCTTGATGGCTCCCCCATCATATATTACCTGGTTTATATCAACAGTTAATTTATATTGTTCATGAGGAAGAGGTTTAATTGCATCTGCAATTCCGGGTAAGGGCAATGCTCCGAGTGCGCTGCTCATATCTATTACTGATGAGTTATATACGAAGCTTCCGTTGGCGTCGATATTTGGCAGCCACCCTTTTAAAAGATTGTTGTCTTTCAGCCTGGAGATCGTACCGTATGCCTCTTTTTCACCGGCAAGTGCATTTGTGGTCATAGCCATGTCATAGCACTCTTTAAGTGTAAGGATCTTCTGGGCATTAATAATAAACGGCCATAATATAAACAGTAAGATAATTATGAGAACTTTCCTTTTCATAAATCTGATTTTTTAATTCAACAACAAGCACTCTATACTCCGGTTCACTTTAGTCACCTCTTTTTTTTGTTACAGCTCTGATCACAAAATCTGCTGCAAATTCTTTTCGTTCCTCCATATATTCATTGAAGTTGATATTCATTTTTTCAAATATCGATTCCAGGATTCCCCTGGCTGCAAAAGGAAAAACACTAATAGCTGCAATCGATGTCATTAACTGAGGCATTGTATCCCTAGTAATGTTGTATTTGTTAAGTTCATCTTTATGCTGTGCCTCAAGCGTTAGCCATAGTTTGTTGACATCAATCTGCTGGATAAGTTTTTTGATCCTAGCTGGGTTACGGTTGATTTCATTAAGGAGGAAGGCAGGAAGCCTTGGATTCTTTTGCAGGAAGGTTATGTGTTCCCTGTAGAAGAACCTTATCTTTTCTTCGAGAGTAAGTTTTTCATCGAATACCGGTGCAAATTTCTTAAACATCTGTCCGGCGATCATTTCAAATACCGCATTGAACAAATGGTCTTTTGTCCGGTAATAGTAATGAAGCAATGCCTTATTTATTCCGGCATGGTTGGCAATATCCTGCATACGTGCCCCATCCATACCTTTTTCCACAAATACCTCTGTTGCGGCTTCGAAGATCTTTTCCTCGGTTTGCTTCTCATTTTCAGTCATTTCTCTTAACCATTAGGTTTAACCAGAAAGATTAACTAAATAGATTAACCAATTGGTCAAAAGTATGACATATTTTTAAACTGGCAAAATATTTTGAAAAAAACTTCAAAAAAAATTGCATTTGTATTTTAGAATAGTTTATATTTGCAATATATAAGACACTTATATATATAAGAATGTATATAAAAATAAATTATTATGATATCAAGTGAACTTCTTAAAGGGTCTTTGAAGACCATAGTGCTTAAACTTCTCAAAGAGGAAGGCAGGATGCACGGATATGCTATAACAAGGAAAGTGGAAGAGATGAGCCAGGGGAAAATAAAGCTTACCTACGGTGCACTCTATCCCATACTTCACAAACTGGAAAGCGAAGATGTCCTTGTAACCACATCTGAAAACTATAACAACAGGATAAGGATCTATTATGCTCTTACAGATAAAGGACAATCTGTTGTGATTGAGAAAGTTAAAGAACTAAAAGAGTTTATTGAGTCGTTACAGCGCATCGTTGAATCAAAACCCGGATTACTCTATGCCTGAACTTAGTCTGTACGATATTGACCAGATAAGCCGGGATATAAGGCGACAGGAGATATCATTCTCACATCTTCTGGAAGAACTGATTGACCATGTTTGCTGCGATGTTGAAAATGAAATGCAAAAGGGGATGGAATTTTCTGAGGCTTATAAAAAGGTGAATAAGAAAATAGGGGTACGCAGAATCAAAGAGATACAGGAAGAGACACTTTATGCAGTTGACACAAAATACAGAATTATGAAAAAAACAATGAAAATTTCGGGCATAGCAGGCACAGTCCTGCTGGGCAATGCTGCTTTATTCAAAATCATGCACTGGCCGTTAGGAGCCACAATGCTGCTCCTTGGATCTGTGATCCTGGCTTTTGTTTTCATACCTTCTGCTCTTGGAGTTCTATGGAAAGAGACTCATAGCGGTAAGCGACTACTCCTTTATATCTCAGCATTCTTTGCCGGGATGTTATTTATTGCAGGTACTTTGTTTAAGGTACAACACTGGCCCGGGGCAGGTACCATCCTGATTTTTGCCGCACTTACTGGGATACTTTTCTTCATCCCCTCGCTGCTTGTCAGCAAGCTTGGAGATCAGGAAAAAAGTTCCAAAAGGATGATTTATTTTCTGGGCGCTGCAGGGCTTATTTGTTTTATTCTGGGACTGCTTTTTAAAATTCAGCACTGGCCATTGGCAACCACGCTTCAGGTAGCAGGACTATTGTTAATTTCAGTGGTGGTCTTCCCCTGGTATACTTTCGCAACATGGAAGGAGGAAAATAATATAAGCGCCAGATTTATTTACATGGTGATTGGCACTATAGCAGTTGTTGTTCCTTGTACTCTTTTAAATCTTAGCTTGCAGAGGTCTTACGAAAATTCTTATTTTAATCACCAGGCCGAACAGCAGGCAATGTTCAATTATTTGTCCGGGAAGAATCAAGCTTTTCTTAAAAATAATAATGATTCTGCTATGGGTCCTGTTCTGATGAAAATTAATTCAGGAGCTGCCAGCCTTCTTCAGGTCATTAATGGTGTTGAAGCGAAAATGATTGCAGAATCAGAAGGTAAATCCGGAAATCCGGCTATCCTGACAGAACAGATCAAACAAACAGAAAACGGGCCTGAGATCCAGTTTTATTCAATTAAAGGATTATTTAAATATGAGCCAGTCGAAGATTTTCTAATGCCCGGATGCACCACACGCGAGGAACTGGATTCAAAACTTAAAGAGTATGCAGATTACCTTGTCAGCCTGACTCCCGGAGGGGAACTTGGCAGATTGGGAAAAATACTTGATCCTTCGGTCTGTTTGCCAGTTGAGGATCTTAGTGGAGACAGGACTTCTTTAATGGCCGGTCTTCATTCACTGGGACTTGTGAAAAACAGTATTCTTATTGCAGAATCCGAAGCTTTTTCGGTTGTTTCGAAACATAGTAAATAACTAAACGCAAGATATCATGAAACAGAAAATATATATATTAGGTCTGATCACCACAGTGATAATTATTCTCGGTACCCTATTTAAAATAAATCATTGGCCGGGAGCAGCCATAATGATTATTTCCGGAATGGTTACCCTGGTTCTTATTTTTATTCCTCTTGCCCTGAGAAATAATTTCAGGACTGAAGGTAACAGACAGCATCCTGGACTTTATATAGTAATATGGATTACCTGCTTTGTTGTATTTGGTGGGATGCTTTTCAAAATAATGCACTGGCCTGGAGCCGGAGTCGCATTATCGTTAGCACTCCCGTTTCCATATGTGTTTTTTCTTCCGATATACCTGGTGGTTACATCAAGGATTAAAGACTATGATATTAATAATACAGTTAATGTACTGTTCCTCCTGGCTGTCATTTCAGTCTTTTCAGCCTTACTGGCATTGAATGTTTCAAGGGAGATGATTCATGACAGTTATGGACTGGCTAAAAGGTATAACAAACTTGAATTGGCGTTGGATGAAACAACTTTCCCTGATCATCAAACTCCTTTGATGCAGAAAATTGATGATATCCTTAAAATCGCAAATGAATATCAGATTCGGATTTTAGAAGTCGGAGGTACTACAGTGCCGGCATGGAATAATAATCCTGATGTTCTGTACGCACCTGATTCACCAAATGTAGTACCTGTAGCTTTGAAAGTTGGAATTAATGGGACAGATTTGAGCCTTGAGACGGCTCTGAGAAGCTTTATGAGAGAGTTAGCAGTTACTCCGGGATGTGAAGAACTGGCAAAGGCTGCGCCAGCGATCTTTGATTTTAATGAGATTTCTGCAGAGCCGGGAGTCTGGACCGAAAGAATTTTCAGATTACAGGTACAGACATGGGTTCTTATCTACCTTGATGGCTTGGAAACCAATCTTCTTACAATTAAAGCAACCGGACCATATTAGTTGCATAAGATCTGTTTATTCACAAAGGGCGCAGGATACTAATTCATTTAGTTATTTGCGCCCTTTTTAGCAGATGAATAAATGGGTTAAGTTATTTAATGGTCGATAGCCTGTCTATTGTAATTTCCGCGGACTCCTTTTTTAGCAAACGCTCATAATCACTTAGACTGTTTAGATATTTATTTATTTCAGATTTGATCTCAGCTATCTCCTTTTTTGTCAGCTCATCACCAAGTATTTCGATCAGAGCATTACGGTATTCCTGGTTGCCTCTCAGCCCGGATAAATCTCTGATCATCTGATTTTTGCCAGCATGCGATATCTCATCTATTATTATACCCCAGTCACTGTATTTCAGATTCCCTGTCAATTTCTTCATCTCTGAAACCGGAACTTTTAAAGTGGTAAAGATTTCATTTCCGGAGGGTTCATATCGTGAAATATCTCCATTTCTTAATTGATATACATATAAATACCTGAATTTTTGATAATATGCTGAATCGAGTCCCCATTTAAGCTCTTTTTCCCAGCCTGAAACAGGCTCTATCATAAATGCCACTGTATCATTTCTGACATATATATTGTATTTCCATCTGCTCGAGGACCAGGGCATAGAGCCGTAGTCAAGTATTGTCTCGAGAGATTTCTGTACCATATTGTATCTGCTGAAGGTGACTTTTTTAAACAATATTTTGGGAATTCCCCCGTCGGGAAAGGCTGAAATGCCTTTTGCAGGCCTTCTGACAACAGCTGAATGAAAGAAATAAAGATTCAGCGAATCGTGGTCAAAACATCCCGGAGCCTGAACCTCGCAGCTTATATTTATATCTCCGTAGCATCCTGCGACGGAAAATGACAAAAGCAACAATATGAATTTTATCTGAAAATGTCTGATAAACATGGTGTCTGCTATGAGTTATAATTCAACAGATCCTGCTCTTATCAAAGGTATAATTTTTAATTCGTATTGGAAATTTCACAAATCGATCTTATTTTAAGGTTTGAATATCAAAAAAAGGGGGGTGTGTCGCATAGAATATATAAAATAGCTAATTATACGTATATAAAAATAGGGTATAAATTAAAAAAATAGTAAAATAATTTGAAGTAACCCCTAAAATATATATGTTTGCACAATATAATAGTAATTTATAGACAGTTTTATGTTAAATCTTCGGAAAAGATCATTTGTGGTACTTGTGCTAATGCTGACAATTTTCACGGGATTATCTGCTTCTGACGGACAGGCTATTGACACAGGCGCCACTGCATGGATGCTTACCTCAACTGCTCTGGTGCTTTTAATGGTGCCTGGACTTGCAATGTTCTATGGTGGGCTGGTAAGAACAAAAAACGTTCTGGGTACAATCATGCACAGCTTTGTGGCAATGGGCATAATTAGTATTATGTGGGTAGTTGTAGGCTACAGCATGAGTTTCGGTAAAAATATTCTGGGAGGCTGGTTCGGCTGGAGCAATGATTACTTTTTCCTAAAGGGGATTGATGAAAACATAATGGATGCAGGTATTCCGGAATACGTCTTTTCGATGTTCCAGGGGAAATTTGCCATCATAACTCCGGCACTTATTGCCGGGGCATTTGCGGAGAGGGTCTCTTTTAAAGCTTATTGTTTCTTCATAGCTGCATGGAGTCTGTTTGTCTATAATCCTCTTTGTCATTGGGTATGGGCATCCGATGGATTTCTTTTTAATCTTGGTGCTAAGGGAGCAATTGATTTTGCCGGTGGTACAGTTGTACATATTTCAGCGGGCGTTAGTGGTCTGGTAGCTGCCATTTACCTTGGTTCACGCCGCGGATATCCATATCAGGTAATACGCCCTAATAACCTTGTCATTACAATGCTTGGGGCCGGTCTTCTCTGGGTTGGCTGGTTCGGGTTCAATGCCGGAAGCAGCGTTTCATCAGGACTGAGTACAGCACAGGCACTTACAGCAACACAGGTGGCTGCTGCTGCAGGAGCAATGGCCTGGGCAATAATAGAAAGCGTTCATCAGGGAAAAGCTACAGCCCTGGGTTTTGCCAGCGGTATCCTGGCAGGACTGGTTGCTGTGACACCTGCTGCAGGTGTGGTACAGCCATATGGTGCTTTTTTCCTTGGAATAATTGCATCATTTGTATGCTATTCTGCAATTATGATCAAGAATAAGCTTGGATATGACGATTCACTTGATGCATTCGGAATTCACGGTATTGGTGGCATAACAGGAGCTATACTCCTGGTTTTCTTTATAAGACCATCATGGATGTCGGAGGCTGCAACTGCTGCCGGTGGCACCTGGACTCTCTGGGACCAGCTTGGCATACAGACTCTTGCAGTAGTGATAGCCATTGTTTATGCTTCACTTATGACGCTGGCAATTATTTATATCCTGAACAGGTTTATAAAGTTCAAATCATCAGAAGATGATGAAATGGCAGGTCTCGACAGGGCATATCACGGTGAAAGAGGATACGGCATGTTAAATCCGAATTAGACTTCAGATAAAAAGAAATTTCATGAAATTAATTACTGCAATAATAAGAGAAGTGCAACTCGACAAGGTTCGTGAAGCACTTATAGCAGCAGAGATCACAAGGATTAGTGTCAGCAGGGTTTCAGGTCATGGGCAGCAAAGAATTGAGGAGATGTACAGGGGACAACGGATTGTTCCCGACCTGATTCCTAAGATCAAGATCGAAATAGCTGTCAATGAGGGATTTGTAGAGGTTGCAATAGATGCAATAATGAAATCTGCGAGAACAAATGGTGCTGGTTCAGTTGGTGACGGGAAAATTTTTATAACCCCTCTTGAAGAATGTATACGCATCCGGACAGGTGAAAGGGGAGGGACAGCAATATAGATGATCTGCTTTTTGTAGTATAAGCCCGGGATAGGTCCTTCTGCTTTATCTAATCAGCATTCTGCGACATCATCGGTTGTAATAAACTCAATCGGAACATCAATAACAGTTGATATATATTCTCCCCTGTCGTATATATCCACGTCATCTTCTTCATAGTACCATCGGATAACCAGCTTTTTCCTGTGCTTCAGCAGCTCTCCTATTTTCTTCAGAATTGATGTCATAATCAGGGTGTTGAAGCTGTTCAGAAATTCAAGCGCAATAATTACTTCAGTTGAATCAGCCGGACTGAGTAAATATCTGTCAATCCAGTTCATCATCTGTTCAGGAACACCTGATCTGCTCTCATCAATCGCTCTTCCCTTGATTTTGATGTGTCCGGAAGGATCAAGCAGTATTTCGGGAGTCTTGGTTGTTGGCAAAATATGAACCTTCTCCATATATTGACTCTTTAGGATTTTAAAACTTGAGATTCAGCCTGTAAAATGCTAATATACTAAAAATGATAAAAATATACTTCAGAACTGCAATTAATTATAAACGAGAATGCATTTCCTGATTAATAAGCTCCTTGTACTATAAGAATAATGTCTCGATGCAATACAATACCATTGTGATCTGATACCTGGGAGGAAATGCTGCCAATTCAATGATATAAATTGTTCCGGATAAATAAACAGGAAATCTTTGAAAGAGGTATTTGAATGGTGTAACTTTGGGATAATATTCTATATGAAGCAGATTAACAAGAATTATGAAGACGGAAAGAACAGATGTATTCCTGTCAGATATTCCCAGGAAGATTAAATCACTTGTTTTTTTGACTGGGTTTATGATTCTTTTGTTGGAAGAATCGCTGAACGCCCAGGTTAATTCAGCACAGATTGTGGGATTTAATTTTTCCACAATTGAAATGAAAGTGAATAAGGAATCGATAGAAACTAAAGGAGCTACAGGAATTCACTTCGGATTATTACTTCCGGTGACAATAGTTGACCATCTTTCAGTAAATCCTGGCGTAATGTTTTCTTCAAAGGGAGCGTCATATGCAATTGATTCTGTTGATATTTTCATTTCCCCAATTTATCTGGAAATCCCTGTTAGCCTGGCACTTAATATAGGAACAGATGCTTTTGGAATCACCCTTATTGCCGGAACCTACTTCTCATGCGGGGTTGGAGGAAATAAAATTGAATCACACGGTGCTGCCAGAGATATTTTATATGGTTCCAGCGAAAGCAAGGATCTGAGAGCTTTGGATCTCGGGTTGAACTTTGGGACGGGAGTTGCTATAAAAGGGTTTCTGATTTCAGCCCGTTACGGACTCGGCCTGACAAATATATATCCTGTTGAATCAGCCGATATTGAAATGAAAAACAGATTATTAGAAATTTCACTCACCTCTTCCTTTTCAGGCAGATAATTTCCCTAAGTTATGGTAAAAAACGTATTAACAATTGCAGTATTATTTTTAATGTTTTCATGTACTTCAGCACAAAAAGAAAACTCAGTTGATTCTGTAAAAGAGATAACAAGAGAAGAACTTTTAAACAATCTCTACGGAGGGTGGGTTGGAATGCTTATCGGTGGTCTTGAGGGACTACCCCATGAATTTAAATACGACACATTACCGGCTGCATCGTTGCCAGATTTTGTCTATTTACCTCATGGCGCAAGAACAGATGATGATAACGATTTCGAACTGACACATCTGTACTTTATGGATAAGGAAAATATAATTAAGCTCCCTTATCCCCGGATTGTTGATATATGGAAAGCAAACATGAATACAGGCATCTGGGTTGCAAATAAAAGAGCCCGTGATCTGATGGATCAGGGTATTATTCCTCCGGCGACAAGTGATCCTGAAAATAATACTGCCTCATCTTATAATCTTTCCGGGCAGTTCTGTACAGAATCATACGGAATGATAGCTCCCGGGATGCCTCAGACAGCTGCAGATATCGGGATTCATTATGCATATATTGCAGTAAGCGGGGAGCCAATTCAGGCAACCCGGTACTGGACTTCACTAATAAGTCTGAACGTATTTCATAAAGGCCCTGTTGAAGAGGTGATTAAAGAAGCTTTGAAATCTGTCGATCCGGCAAGTGCAATGGCTGAAGTTGTAACAGATGCGATTGATATCTATCACGAAAACAGGGAAGACTGGAAAGCAGGGAGACAAAGATTTTACAAAAAATGGGTTATAGAGCGTAACTGGAATGGTAACTCCACTCCTTCAAACGGAGGCATGGTTCTGCTTTCTCTTTTATATGGCAACAGAGATTTCCATAAGACACTTCAATACGCCATGGCAATGGGATTAGATGCAGATTGTAATGCAGCAACTGCCGGCGCCGTGACAGGAGTAAACATAGGGTTTAATAATATTGCTGTACTGCCTGGTTTTGAGATGCCTGATATCTATAAGAATTTAACACGACCACAATTACCTGTTGAGATGAAGATTTCTGAACAGGCCGAATTGCTTATGCGTATATGCGAACGGGTAATCCTGGACAATGGCGGAGAAAAGATAAGTATAAAAGGGAAACCAGGCTACCGGATTAAAATTCAGCAGCTGAATTGATAGAATCCCTTTCAATTAATTCATATTAAATGAGCAAAAAAATAACTCAGTTATATTATTGATTATTAAGTTCATATATGGGATGCGATCTTTTTGATTACATTTAGCCGTTTGTTTTACATTCGATTTGATAGTAAAAGTATGGCATCACTCCAATCACCGGGAGGGCCAAATGTTATCCCATCTTCAGGAAGTGAAATTTTAACTTTCTCGGAATATTTTCCTGATTTTGTATTATACCATTGAAAGATAATATCCTTATTTACAGGGAAATGTGCTTTTAATTGAAGCAGGGTACTTTTATTTTCAGGGAAGTAAATAAAAATATCATTACCAGGACCTGATTTTACCGCTACTTTTTGAAACTCACCCTGTCCGGGATTGGGAATGATAAGATCATTAACAGGTGTCCAGGATGGCCAATTGTTTTCCAGGCAAAAAGATCTTATGTACTTCATAGACTTAACTCCCTCCAGATCCAATAGTTTTTCCCAACCCTTAAATGGGCTGAATATAGGGCCATTCCCGACTGAGTCCCTGAACGCTCCATATGTGAAGCCTGCTGCTCCGGCAAACATACTTTGCCATGCCTGCCTTCTTATTTGAATTTCTGAAATTGATCCCTTATGACTCGGATGATTTTCGTAGCCTGGTTCAGCCAAAACTGTTGGTTTAACAGGATCAGTCAGTTTATAGTCATTTTGTACTGCAACAAAAACCGAATCAACATGAGTGTAAGTCTCAATCATATTAAAATCAAGCCAGGGATCTGAATGAAACCACCTTGAGGAATTCCTGAGCGGAGCTCCGTCGGGATGGTAAGTCATTAGCGCATAATCCCATAAAGGAGAGTTTTCTGACCACTTAACTCTTTCACCTGTAATTCCGTAAATTATTCCTTCAGCCATTGCACGATAATGATTCAGATAATTCCCTCCGAGATCAGGTTGCACATCACCACCCATCACCCAGATGATATTTGAATATGATTTAAACTTTTGCCCAAGGAATTTTCCGTATCCTGCCATTCCTGCTTCTGTAAATAATTTTTCAGAAAAATTCGCATGAGTAGCATTTACATATCGTCTTCCCCATACAGGTAACAGGGCAACCATCATATCAAGCTCATTTGCAGATTGTATGATGTATTCAACATGATCCCAGTAATCATTGGATTGGAGAGGTGTGCCACCGTCAATGATAAGAGGTTGCGATGCATCAGGTTTTCCGTCTGTTTCCCTGAAGGCTTTGAACCCATAATAATTGGTAGGATTTACTGTAAATCCTACAGGATCATCTTCCCTTTTTCCCCAGAAGAGGCAGATCTGGACAACATTAAATCCCTTACTTTTTCTGTCATTTAGATAGATGTCAATCTCCTCTCTTGATAACCATTCAGACATACCCCAGACTGTTCCTCCTAACCAGAGAAATGGATTCCCGTTTTCAAGAACAAGATATCGATGATCAGCTGATACTGATAATTCAGGTTTAACTGGTTTAAATGAAGTATTAGTATTACAGCTCGTGGTAACACAAAGGATTAATGCTGAAATCAGCATAATTCTATACTTCCGGTAAAATCTAAATCCAAACATCCGATTTTTATAAATTTCACAAGTGAGTACTAAATTATTAAAATAAATTATGGTTAATGAAATAATGAGTTTATTCTTAATGGTACGTTATCAGCATTTAAAATGATTCATGCCAGGTGATTGCCGAATTTTTAAGACTAAATAGCAGGCTAAGCTATATATGTTCATAAAATAAATTTGATTTTCCCTTTCCAATGTTGTAATTTTGATATACAACTAATTAATTTTAAATCAATTACTAAAGCCTGCAGTTATGGGAAACCTGACATTAGTTCATAGGGGACAGTCAATAAGTAAAAAAATAGCTAGTGGATTATTTATTGTATTTGCCATTATTATTCTGATCCTGGGGAGAGGCTCATTGGAAATAAAAGATTGGATTAGAACGATCCTATTTTTCTTAATGGGAGTTTATTTTATCACACGTGTCTCCGGCTTTAATAAAGTTCAAATCGAGATAAAGGAAGGGTCTCTGAAGATAATGTGGATAAACCGGATTAGAGAAGTTACAATACAAGAAACTGAAATTGAAAATATCATTTTGTCAGGCAAAAATATTTTGATAAGCAGGAAAGGGAAAAAACCTCTAAGGCTAGAACTTTTTTCTCTGAGTATAGAGCAAAAAACCAAAATATTTGAATTTCTGATCGAATATGCTCGGCAAAAGAATATTGCCCTGAAAAAATAGAATGGCTGACGGATTCAATGTACTTCTCACCAGACCTTCTCTAAAATTTATACAAGGCACAGTAAAAATACTTTTAAGGTCTTTAAACTGTTTGAGTAATAGTTTATCTTTAAACATTACAGCATAAACTATAACCATTAACCATTAATCTGAACTAAATGATTATTAATACAAGAACCTTTGTCTTATTGGTAATGATTTGCCTGCTGATATTCTCCTGCAGACAAAAACAAAACAGGGCTGCAAAAGCAGGCAATAAGCCGGAATTTGTAAAAGAAATGGTTGAATTTGTACCTTATGATTACAATCCTTTATTCAGCGGAACCGAAGCTGATACATGGGACAAGTATATCCGGGAGCGTGGTTTTATTCTTTTTGAAGAGGGTATTTATAAGATGTGGTATACAGGTTACTCGGGTGGAGGTGATGATCCGAAATCCCTTGGGTACGCTACATCTGAAGATGGAATAAACTGGACGCGTTATCCTCAAAACCCCATTTTCAGTGAGAAATGGACAGAAGATATGTTCGTAATGAAATATGGTGAAAGCTATTTCATGTATGCTGAGGGGAAAAACGATATTGCTCATCTACTAACATCATCAGACGGAATAAAATGGGAGGAGCAAGGTGACCTGGTAATTATCACGGTTAAGGGAGATACTATACCCGGGCCTTATGGAACACCATCGGTATTAGTTGAAGATGGCAAGTGGTATCTGTTTTATGAACGGAATGATGAGGGTATATGGCTGGCTGCTTCAAAGGACCATATTACCTGGAAAAATGTGCAGGATAACCCTGTGCTCGAAAAGGGTTTGGAAATGTACGATGCCGGTGCTGTTGCCGCAAACCAGATAATCAAATATAAAGGGAACTACTATATGTATTATCATGGATCAACTGATGCAGACTGGGATGTACCCGGAGCATCTTCTATCTGGACTTCAAATGTTGCCATTTCATCTGACCTTGTACACTGGGTGAAATACCCTAAGAATCCAATTGTGGATGGAGACCATTCGAGTCCGGTAATGGTAAATGACGGTTCAGAATACCGGATATATACAATGCATGATAAAATGTGCCTGTATTTCTCAAAATAGGCTTATGATCATTAATTCCGTTTCAATTGTGATAATGAACTGGTCCTCATTTGATCAATTCATCCTTATGCCAGAATTGCTATAAAGAACAAGGTCTTATATTTAATTCTTACGTAAAATTTCAGCCGGATTTGCTCTTGATGCCTTGTTTGCTGCCAGACTTACTGTAAGAAGTCCGATAATAATAGCAAGCAGACCTGAAAATATGAATGTCCAAACGCTGATGGTTGTTTTATATGCAAAGTTATTAAGCCATCTGTTCATGACAAAATATCCAATTATTCCGGCTATTACAAAAGAGACTAAGATCCATTTCAATAATTCAAAATTAAATTTCCATAATATATCGGAAATCATAGCTCCGTTTACTTTCCTGATGCTTATTTCCTTTACCCTGCTTTGAGTATTGTATGTAGCCAGACCAAATAATCCCAGACTTGATATGAATATTGCAATAACAGCCAGTACAAGGAATAAGATGTTTAACTTATGATCTGATGCATAGGAATACCTTAATGAATCTTCCAGGAACTCATACTCGAATACATTTTTAGGATCAATTTCCTTGAGCATTAATTCTGTAAACTTAAGTACTTCAGAAGCCCTGTCAGGTTGTATTTTAATTATTATATTCTGGTAAGGTCCCCATTCATTGACTGTTGATATGAACAAGGGCTGTATGTTTTCATAAAACGAATCAGTGTTGAAATCTCTCACTAATCCTATTACTTCATATTTGATATCGTTCCTGGTGATTGTTTTCCCAACCGGTTTGTCCCATCCATTAATCTCTGCAAATGTCTGGTTTATAATTGCTTTATTGGGATCAACTCTGCGATTCCTGAAATCACGTCCTTCGATAAGGGTAATTTCCATTGTTTTCAACCAATTCTCATCAACATATAATGCATTTGCCATTACCGGTTGCTGAAATCCTTCCGGCATATATCCATTGGAGGTAAATCCTATTCCGGGTTTGCCTCCTGCAGATACTGCTACAGAAACTACTCCCGGATTTGTAAGGAGTCTGCCAGCTATCAATTCGTATGATGCCGACGTTTTTGAACTTAGGTTGACATAAAGAATATTTTCTTCCTCAAATCCTTTATCGCTTTTCTTCACGAATTGCATCTGGGAATAGATAACCAGGCATGATATTATCAGTGCGATTGAGATTGTGAACTGAAAAGTAACCAGGATATTCCTGGAGAATTGTTTCCTCAATCCACTGTTTTCGCTTGATAGCAGGGCAAGAGGATTAACTGAAGAAAGATAGAAAGAGCTGTAAAAACTTGCAAAAACTGTACAGAAGACAAAAAGTATTACAAAAATCAGTAACCATAGCTCAGGGCCTATTACGCTTACAGACAAAGACTTGCCTATCATGTTTGAAACGCCTGGCAAAAATATTCTGGCCAGCAGGAACGCCATTAACAGGGAAATTATTATTGCAATTCCCGATTCGAGTATAAAAAATATAATAATATTCTTTCTGTCTGAACCGAATATCTTCTTCAGCGAAACCTCTTTCGCCCTCTGAAAGGAGATGGCGGTGTTGATATTCACAAAGTTGAAGCATGCTATTAATAAAACAAGCAACCCGATACCAGAAATTATAAAAACCTTTGTTTTACTTCCTTTCCCACCAAGTTCATCATCAACTTCGGTGTCGTTTGTCTCTGAATTAAGATGAATATCACTGATTTTCTCCAGATAAGGGATTAATGCATATCCATATTCCCTGTATCTTTTGTTAATTACACCTTCCATGTATTCAAGTATCTGCTTCTCAAGTGCTTTTGGATCAGCTCCTTTAATCAGCCTCACATAAGTATAGCAGGCCAGTCCTCCATCCCAGCCAACATGAGCCTCTTTTTCACGTATGGAAAGCGGGGCAAGGCATTCAAACTGTAAATTCGTGTTTACTGGAGGATTTTTTGCTATTGCTGTTACAATGAATGTATTTCCCCCTATCATTACTCCTTTTCCGATCGGATCTTCTGACCCAAAGACTTTTTTCGCAGCCTTTTCTGTCAGTACGATACCCTGAGAAGACTCAAGGCAGCTCTTTTTGTCTCCTTCGGAAAGTTCAAAGGTAAAAAGATCAAAAAAAGTGCTGTCAGTATAGAACACCTGTAATTTTGTAATTTTATCGTTGTAAATTGCTGAAAGTGAATTTACTTCAAACCGAACTGAATTCTCGATCACAGGAAATTCTCTCTTATACTCAGGTCCTGCAGGTGCATTTATCACCGGACTGTTAATTTCCTTGTTTGGTGTTTTAAGGATAAGGTTTACCCTGTATAGTCGTTCATGATCTGTATGAAATTTATCATAACTCGTTTCTACTGCGATCCAGATAAGGACCATCAGAACAGAAGCCACCCCTATTGTCATACCCAAAACATTCACAAATGAATAGGGCATCTGCTTGCCAATAGATCTTAATGCATTGAGGAATAATAATCTTATCATTAATATGCTTTTTGAGAAGACAGATTAATAAGAAGGCATTGATTGTACTCAGAATGTTTTTTTCAGATTATGCTCATTAATATAAGATTACCTTCAAGTATTAGGTAAAGTTACAATGATTTTTATCTTGAATCAAGCCTAATTTGATTTAAGTATGTTACCTATTATATTCGAAACTCTTCACCATTCCTCCGTTAAGATTATTTGTACATCAACTTATTCATGTTCTTTTTTTTATAATAATTCCGGCTGCTTGTAATCGTTTTCCACTTCAACTTTTACCTTGGATAATAATTGTACTTTTTCTATATTTGAATAGTGTTTCCAAACGTGCTAAAATTTTCTTCCTATGTTAATCCGAACTTTCACCAGTGCTGTGAATGGTATTGATGCTGTAACAGTAACTATTGAAGTTAATGTTTCACGCGGTATACGTTTTTTTCTTGTAGGTCTTCCCGATGTAGCTGTTAAAGAGAGTCAGCAAAGAATCGAATCTGCTCTGCGTGCACTTGGTCTTCATTGGCCCGGCAAACAGGTAGTTATAAATATGGCGCCGGCAGATATCAGGAAAGAAGGTTCCTCTTATGATCTTCCCCTTGCCGTAGGTATTCTTGCTGCTGATGAAAAGGTTAGCAGGTCAGCTCTTGAATCGTATATAATAATAGGAGAGCTCTCGCTTGATGGATCCCTTCAACCGGTTAAAGGTGTCCTTCCTATTGCTATGCGTGCAAGGGATGAAGGATTTGCAGGGATAATTGTTCCATTTAAAAATGCCAGGGAAGCTGCTGTAGTTGAAGGACTGGATGTATTTGGAATGGCAACACTGGGTGATGTTGTTGATTTTTTCAACAGTACAAAAAAATTTGATCCTGTGCGTGTTGATCTGACAGAGATATTCAATTCAGTAGCTAACAAATATGAAATAGATTTTTCGGATGTCCAGGGGCAGGAGAATGTTAAGCGTGCACTGGAGGTAGCTGCTGCCGGAGGGCATAATATTAT
>Ga0307377_10000461_pt1 | contig 53969 bp, 50 predicted proteins | sample TR3MG_FD_202535 | JGI IMG/M metagenome (GOLD analysis project Ga0307377, IMG submission 202535) | Soil microbial communities from Risofladan, Vaasa, Finland - TR-3 | ecosystem: Environmental > Terrestrial > Soil > Coastal area > Acid sulfate soil | place: Finland: Risofladan, Vaasa | collected... | reverse complement strand
CCTCCCTCGCAGGGAGGGAGAGGGAGTGGGAGTTCTCCCCTCCCTCGCAGGGAGGGGCAGGGGGAGGGTGGTTGCGAGGAGGAAGTATGAATGCTCGCGAACGAGTGATGCTCGCGTTGAACCACCAGGAACCGGACCGCATCCCCATTGACCTGGGGGGGACGATTTGCTCCTCCATCCACAGGGAACCCTACGTCGCGCTCAAGAAATACCTGGGGATGGAGGTGGAAGCGCTCCGCATGGCGGACTATATCCAGCAACTGCCGTACCTGGATGAACTGCTCCTCGAGCGGTTCGGCGTGGATTTTCGGATGGTGCAGTTGCCCGCGGCGACGACGCCGGATTTGCAGATATTCGAAGAGGGCGGCTATTATGCCTTCATTGACCGGTGGGGCTCCAAGTTGTACATGCCCAAGCAGGGGGGCCTGTATTTCGACTGGGTGGACTTTCCGATCAAGGAGGCCACGCTGGAGGCGCTGGAATCGTACGCCTGGCCGCGGCCCGACCCGCCGCAGGTCTTGGCCCAACTGCGCCAGGAGGCGGAATACCTCTACCGGCACACGGACTATGCGCTGGTGGGCAATGCCATCATCGGCGGTGGCATCTTCGAGCAACCGGCCAGGACCATGGGCCTGGAGAATTTTTTCATGGCACTGGTCAAGGAGCCCCAATTCGCCGACCGCATGATGGAGCAGATTACCGACATCTACGTCGAGTCCTGCAACAACTACCTGGACCTGATGGGCCAGTACATGCACGTGTTCACGTATTGGGACGACGTGTGCGGCCAGGATGGCTGGCTGATCTCTCCCGCTCTCTACCGTAAGATGATCAAACCCAAGCAGCGCCGCGTGCTGGAGGCGATCAAGAAGAAGACGAGCGCCAAGGTCTACTATCACAGTTGTGGGGCGATCTTTGACCTGATCCCGGATCTGATCGAACTCGGTTTCGACATCATCAACCCGGTGCAGGTCTCGGCGCGCCGGATGGACACCCGGCGGCTGAAGAAGGAGTATGGCAAAGACATCGTCTTCTGGGGGGGCGGGGTGGACACCCAGCGGGTGCTGCCTTTCGGCAAGCCTCGGGAGGTGGCCGACGAGGTCAAGCGGCGCATAGACGACCTGGCCCCAGGGGGTGGGTTCGTCTTTGCGGCGGTCCACAACATCCAGGCTCTGGTCCCCCCCGAAAACGTCGTCACGGCGTTCGACACGGCGCTCGAATATGGCAAGTACGGATGGCAATGAGGAAACGTGAAACGTGAAACGTGAAGCGTGTTTCGTGTTCCGTGTTGCGTGTTGGGTGACGGAACACGCAACACGCAACACGTCTCGCATAGTCGCGGGAGAACCATGACCAAACGAGAGGTTGTCAGGCAGGTACTGGAGGGGAAACGTCCCCCCTACGTGCCGTGGAACATCGGGTTGACGGAAGAGGCGCGGGCCAAACTTGAGCAGCATTTCGGCCTGGCGGACCTGGAGGGGGTGCTGCAAAACCACTTTCTCGGGCTGGGGAATGCGATTGGCTTCTTCACCGACCTCGGCCAGAACTGTGTTCAGGACGTGTTTGGGGTGGTGTGGGACCGGAGCATTGATAGGGACATCGGCAACGTGAAAGGCTGTGTCTTGCCGGAGCCCACGCTGGCCGGCTACGATTTCCCCGACCCGCTGGACCGCCGCTTCTTTGCCGACATCCCGGAGCGGATCGAGCGGTTCGGCGATCGCTTTCGCGTCTTTCAGATCGGTTTTTCTCTCTACGAGCGGGCCTGGACGCTGCGCGGCTGGGAGAACCTGATGATGGATTTCCACGATCATCCGGATTTCGTCAACGATCTGCTGAATGCGATCGCGGATTACAACGTGGCCCAGATCAAGAAAGCGCTGACATACGAGATTGACGCGGTCTACTTTGGCGACGATTGGGGCATGCAGCGGGGCCTGCAAATGGGACCACGGGTGTGGCACACGTTTATCTACCCGGTGTTGAAACGGATGTACGGGGCCGTGCGGCAGGCGGGCAAGTTCGTAATGATCCACTCCTGTGGGGACGTGGACGAACTGTTCGACGACTTGATCGAGATCGGCTTGAACTGTTTCAACCCGTTCCAGCCGGAAGTGATGGACGTGACCTCTCTCCTGCAACGCTACCGGGGCCGCCTGGCCTTCCACGGAGGCCTTTCGACCCAGCGGACGCTGCCGTACGGTTCCACTGCGGACGTGCGCCGGGAGACCGAAACCTTGCTGGAATTGGGGCGCGACGGTGGGTACATCTTTGCCCCGGCCCACGACGTCGAGGGGGACGTGCCGCTGGAGAGCATGTTGGCGTTCATCGAGGTCATCCAGCAGCAGCCGGGGTACGTGGCCGGGAGTTAATAAGGCGCAGGGGTCTGGCAAGAGCACAGAAGCGCGGGGTGGTCTTCCCTGGCAGAGTATAGTACAATACGCTGCCAGGGAAGCGATCCTTGAAGGAGATGCCGATGGAATTGCTGTCTGTGTCGCTGGCCCTCTCGCCGGTGATCATCCTCTTGTTGCTGCTCGTCCTGCGCCGCGCGCCCGCCGACGTGGCGGGTGTCGTCGGGTGGATCGTGGCCATGATCGTGGCCTGCATCTATTTTCAAACCCCTCTGCGCATTGCACTCCAGGCCAGCCTGGGCGGGATCGTGGCCTCGCTCCCTATTGCCCTGGTCGTGGCGACCTCGATGTTGCAGATGACGATCATGCTGGAGACGGGAGCCATCGCGCGGGTGGTGGCCTTCCTCAAGGTGGTGGCGCCCGGTAACCCGGTGGTGCGGATGATGATCATCAGCGTCGGGTTTGGCACGCTGTTGACGGCGCTGGGGGCGGTGCCGGTCTCGATCCTGCCGCCCATCCTGCTCGCCCTGGGGTATTCTCCCTTCGCCGCCATCGCGCTGCCGGCCATCGGGTACGACGCGCTGTGCACCTACGCGCTGTTGGGCATCCCGGTGGTCGTCTTTGCCGGGCTCGTTGGCCAGCCGGTGGATCAGGTTGGCCACTATTTCGCCCGCTTCATGCCGGTGATCAGCACGTGCATCGCGCTGGGGATGTTGTGGATCGTCGGCCGGTGGAGGTTGGTGTGGCGAGGGCTGGTGCCGGCACTCGTCGCCGGGCTGACGGCGGGCTTTATCGCCATCGGCATGAATAGACTGGGGATGGTGACGCTCACGGGCATCGCGGCCGGGCTGGGGGTGGTCCTGGCCATGCTCGTCTATCTCAGGGTCACCGGCCGGCCGCTGGTGGACCGGGGTGTACTCCGCCAGGGTGTTCCTTCGCCTGGTCTAGGGCAAGTCCAGGGGAGCGGGCGGGGACTGTCGCTGGGGGCGGCAGTCTCGCCCTGGATCATGCTGACCGTCATCTCGCTCCTGGCCAACGCTCCTTTTCTGCCCTTCTTCGACCTGACTTTCCGGCGCTGGGCGATGCCGGTGGAGATCATCCCCGGTGCTCCGGAGAAGGTGCGGTTGTTGTGGCAGGCCTATTTCTGGATCCTGGTGACGACGCTGCTGGCGCTGCCCTTCCTCAGGCCCACGCGGGCGCAACTCAGCGCCTCGCTCCGCAAGTGGCTGAAGCGGGCCCCGCGGCCGGTGCTGGCGGCGGCGGTGTTTTTCGCCATCGCCTTCGTCATCAATCACTCGGGCAAGGGGGTGGACTGGCAACTGGTGGACCCGGGCCGTAACATGGTCTACGTGGTGGCCGCGGCCTCGGCGGCGGCGTTCGGCCGCTCCTACCCGCTCGTCGCGCCGTTCCTGGGGTTGTTGGGCGGGTTCATCAGCGGCTCTGAGACTTCGTCCATCGCCATGCTGACGGCGCTGCACCTCTCGACGGCGGAGCGCATCGGTGCGCTGGGAGTGCTGATCGCGGCCGCGAGTGGGATTGGCGGAGGGCTGGCGAGCGTCATCTCACCGGCCAAACTGCAGAACGCGGCGGCCAGCATTGACCGCATCGGCCAGGAGTCGCAGGTGCTCCGCACGACGTTCGTGATCGCGCTGATCATCACCGCAGTCTGCGCGCTGATGACGTTGTTGTGGGCTTTCTAGCCTACGCCTCTGGGCGCTGGGGTTGTAGATGCAATGCGGATGAGTACATCCGTGCCCGTATTGACTTCTGCGCCGGGTTCAGTTATACTTTAGGACATCGCGGATGAGTACATCGCGGATGAGTACATCCGTATCTAGAGGAGACTAGAAGATGAATAAAGACCTGGGCTTTCGACCTGGGCGAGGCTGTAGCGTGTGGGTTATCCTGGGAGTGGGCCTCGGGCTGCTGGTGGGCATTGGGTTGACCTGGTACGGGTTCACCCGCACCGGGGGTGGGCAGCGGGCGACAGTCCAGCCATCGGCCACGCTGCCGGCCACCTCGTTGCCGTCACCCGTGCCCACGTTGCCTCCCACCGATACACCGCCACCGACGTTCACGCTACAACCTACCCCGGTTCCGCCGACGGCGACTCCGGCCATCTCCAACGTCGTGGCCGGCGCCGACGGAGCCAACGTCCGCACGGGGCCAGGTATCAACTTTTCGCGCGTGGGGTATCTTGACCCAGGCGCTCAAGCGCGGGTCATTGGGCGCTATGGCGGTTGGTGGCAGATTGATTACGGCGGTAGCCCGGGGTGGGTCTATGGCGAGATCGTCACCCCTGCCAACACGGAGAGTGTGTCAGAGGTACAACCGCCCCCTTCGCCGACGCCTGTGCCGCCCACGGCCACTCTTCCTTCTCCTCCTACCGCCACGTCCGCGCCGGCAGCGCCGACGGCGACTCCGGGGCCACCGGCCGGGTTTCGCGGCCTGGTGCCGAAGGCCTACTGGGTCGAGGAAGCGCCTGGTCCCTTTGGTCGCAATTCCAAGATCTGGTTCAACATGGAGATTACCAACGCTACCGCCGACCGTATAACCTACAATTCGCTCGGGACCTGGGTGCAGGAGACCGGCCAGTTCCAGGAGAGTTGGACGAAGCAGAAATTCAGCCCCAACCAGCAGTTTGAATGGCGTGACCACATCCGCATCCAGGACACTGGCACGTATCATCTGTGGATGAGGATTTGTTTCACCGATGGTGCTTGCGTCGATCTGATGGGGCCCGTCGAGGTGAAGGTCAACTAGCCAGAAGGAGGACAGCGCATGGAAAACCAAGGGCTGGGAACGAACGTCATCTGCCAGGTGGGAGTAATCGTGCGGGACATCGAGCGCTCGGTCGAGGCGTACAGCCAGATCCTTGGACTGCCCAAACCGCCGATCGTCGTCACAGACGAGCCAGAGTTCGCGCACACCCGGTATAGGGGGAAGCCGACGAAGGCGCGGGCCAAACTGGCGTTCTTCGCCATGGGACAGGTCTCGCTGGAACTGATCGAGCCTGTTGGCAGCCCAAGCACCTGGCAGGAGTTTCTCGACGAGCGGGGCGAAGGGGTGCACCACATCGCCTTCATCGTGAAAGACACGGACCAGGTGGTGCAGTACCTGGAGGGCCAGGGCCTCGAGGTGGTGCAGCAGGGGGACTATACGGGGGGCCGGTACACCTACGTAGACAGCGCGTCTGCCCTGGGGGTTGCCCTCGAACTGCTGGAGAATTTCGAGACACAGCCGGACAAGGCGGATTAGTACATCCGCATCATGAGGCTCGTGGTGCACTCACGGCGGGGGAACGATGGGTAATCTGCTCGTCGGCGTCATCGGTTTCGTGGTGGGGCTGGCGCTGGGTGCGGTGGTCACGTACCTGCTCATGACCTCCAGGACGCCACTCATAGTCTCCGGGATGTCACGAAGGTCGGCGAGGGCACGGGAGGAGCGACCGCGCCAATGGCAGCGCGCGCCGCTGCTTGCCAGCCTGGAGGCGCTGGACCTGGGGATGACCAGCCTGGCCACGGCCGCGCTCCGGGGCGGCGACGGGCTGGCGCCGGAGCGGGCTGCCAGCCTGGCACAGGTGACCAACGCGGCCAACCGGAGCGGTGACGATGTGTTGCGCCGGCTGGTGGAGACGGTGGTGGCCCACTGTGACGCTCTGAGTGCGGCCGGGCCAGGCGGCGAAAACCGCGAGCGGCTGGTGCAACAACTCGGCGAGGCACAACGAGAGGTGTACCGCCGCATAGAAATGCTGCTGCGCCAGACGTTCGACTGATCGCGCTATCCGAACATCGAATCCAGCCGGCGGGCCGATTCCGGGTCCTCGTGTGTCTCTGGAGCGGGCGCTTCCTCCAACGGGTGGCCTGCCAGTTGGGCGCGCAACTGGCGCACCTCGTTCGCCAGCAGCGTCGCCAGTTCCTCCCACTGCGATAGCCGCCGGTCCCCTTCGGTGGCCACGCCGATCAGCCGTACTACCGCCTCAGTAGGGTCGGGTTGGGCTGCCAGCCACTCGGCAGCCCGCCGATGGTCTGCCTCGTGAGGGTTCAAGTCCAGGTGGAACGTGAATGCCATCTTCTTGCTACTTCTCGAAGGTCGCCGATCGCTGGCCGAAACGGTAGAGCCCTTCGGCGTTGGCCCAGAACGCGTTGTCGAGGAGGCGCGCATGCGGATACACGCCGTGAATCGCGTCGTAGAGGTACGGCCCTCCGCCACCGCTGACCAGGATGGCATCCAGTTGGGTGGCCTCGCCCCACAGGTCACGGGCGCGGGCGATGACCGCGGTGCGGATTTCGGCGATGACCGGCTCGACCAGTGGTTCCAGGGACACCGGTTCTCCGCGCACGCGCACCTCCATGGCCTGTACGGCCTGGTCCACCTCGTGGGGCAACAACTCCAGCCTGAACAGGTCCCCCAGCGCCTGCTGCACCTGGTTGGCTACTTGACCCCAGCCGATGGGAATGGATCCGCTCAGCCGCTGCACGTAGCGCAGTTCGTCCGAGACGACAAAGTCGGTCGTGAAGGTCCCCACGTCAATGATACCCATGCGTCCCCTCTCGACGTCGTTGTTGACGATCTTGCCCTGGTCGTTTAGCAGTTCCCGGAACAGGGAACCGAAGGGCTGTGGGGCGACGTATACCGATTCGACGGCAAACTTGAGCGGGCGGTCGGCGGTGACCTGATGGGTGCCCTCGAACGCCTTGATCACGTCATCCCGGTCGCCGAAGAATCCTACCGGCAATCCGGTGACCACCTTGACGCGCGTGCTATCGGGGGTCACTTGGACCGCCTCGACCAATGCGGCGACGAAGAGCATCTTGTACGTCTGGTCGTGGATTCGGCTGCGGTCAAAGATCGCGGACTGAATCCGGCTCTGGAGGATCGCCTGCTTGCCATAGAAGAAGCGCCGATCATTGTACTGGACGGGCAGCGCTCGTTCGCCGCTGATCAGGTTGGCCGCGAAACGAACGTCCTCCGCGTTGCCGATCACGCTGGGGAATGAGAAACGCAGGCCGTCGGGACCTACGCCTTTGGTGTAGCCGTAACCGATGTCAATCGAGAGGATCATGGCTCGAGTTCTCCTTCTGGGCGCTTTGGGCTTGCGCCTGGTTTGTGTTTTGGGCTCAACTTCTTCTTCCTTCGGTGGTTCTTTGCGTTCCTCTTTGTGTTCTGGCTGTGCCTCCGCTCTTTCTGGTGCTGGCGAGGGAGTGGGCTCCTGTGCGATGGCCGCCACCTCTGCGATCACTTTCTCGATCGCGGATTCCAGCGAGGGTTTCGGGGAGGGTTCTGCGGGCTGCGCGGCTGCACTCAGAGTTTCCTCCCAGCCCGGTATGTACCGCCAATAGTACGGGCCCTGCTCGCAGGCTTGAGCCTGGAGGATTTCCTCGGCCCGACGGGCGGTCAGGTCCACCGCCTGGCCCTGGCCATCCATCTGATAGTGATAGGTGCGGTAAGCGTATTGCCCGTCGCTGAGGACGTAGCGTTGACCTTCTTTCCGCACCGCCAACCCCGATTTAGGTGCCAATGACTCGTCTAACTGGGCTGCCAAGCGGGCCAGCCGTTCGTCGGGGAAGACGTAGTGGCAGGGCCGGTCGCCGGAGCCGAGAAAGCCGGACCGGCTCAGCGTACACAGTGGCCGGCCCTCGATCACGACCGGGTAGTTGCGCGCCAGCAGAGAGCCGGCTACCAGGGCCACAGCGGTTGGCCTGCTGGCAGTGCCAAGCCAGGCGTGGGAGGGCCAGGGCCACGGTTCTGCTTTGCGGAACCCTGCGCTCCCCGCCATTACCACCTGGTATAGCACGCCGTCGGGGCTCACGAAGAGAGCGCCCTCCGGCAGCGTCTCTGTGCGGACGGTCTCAAGGGGTGTGTCGGCCTGCGTTTCCTGTTCGTTCATGCTGCCTCCCGAGATGCCGATCCTCTACGGTGTAATCTTACAGGAATCCTGCCAGCCTGTCAAGCGGCATCCCGAGCTCGTTCGGTTTCTGGCAAGAAACCCCCAACAAGTTGGGGACTCCGAGCCTCGAGCCGAGCCTCGGCACATTGGCAAGACGTGCTTTCTGTGGTAGAATATCCCCGGACAGAGCAGCACAGGCTGCTCTGTCAGATTTTTGTCTGGAGGCACGTGATGCTGATCGGTATCATTGGGCTGCCCAACGGCACCAAAACCACCATCTTCAACGCCCTGACGCACAGCCAGGTGGAGACTACAGCCTATAGCACCCGACAGGTGGAGACGCACAAGGCCACCGTCGTGGTGCCTGACATCCGGGTGAACTGCCTGGAGGCGATGTTTCAACCGCGCAAAACGACGTACGCCCGCGTGGAATATCACGACATTGCCGGGCTGCGAGCCGGCATCGGGCGGGACGGTGGGTTAAGCGGTCCTCTGCTCAATGCTGTGGCCCAAAATGACGCTCTGCTTCACGTGGTGCGTGCGTTCGAGGATGAACGAGTGCCCCATCCGGCCGGATCGGTAGACCCGGCCCGTGACCTGGCGGCCCTGGACTTTGAGTTGCTCTTCTCCGACCTGCTCATCGTCGAGCGGCGCCTGGAGCGGTTGGAGCACACGCTTTCCCGGAAGGGGGCTTATGCCGAGCGCCAGGCCGATCAGGAGGAACTGGACTTGCTGGCACGGATCAAAGCAGGGCTGGAGCAAGAGATCCCGGTCCGTGACATGGCCTTGACGCCGGGGGAAGAGAAGCGTTTACGGGGCTACCAGTTTCTGACCGCCAAGCCGGTGCTGGTCGTGCTCAACGTGGGTGACGATGGAGACGATCAGCCGGACCATTATCTGTGCTATCCGCATCGGGACTCAGCCGTGATCTGCCTGCATGGGGGGCTAGAGATGGAGATTGCTCGCCTGGATGCGGAGGAAGCGGAGTTCTTCCTGACCGAGTATGGTATCGAAGAACCGGGTTTGAGGCGGATGATCCGCCTGAGTTACGAACTACTGGGCCTGCAGTCTTTCTTCACGGTGGGCGAGGACGAAGTGCGGGCCTGGACGATTCCACAAGAGGCGAACGCCGTAGAGGCCGCCAGCGCGATCCACTCGGACCTGGCCCGCGGGTTCATCTGCGCTGAGGTGATCCGCTACGATGACCTGGTGGCTGCCGGTTCCATGGTTGAGGCTCGCAGACGAGGATGTGTCCACCTGCAAGGGCGCGATTACGTGGTGCAGGACGGCGACGTGCTCTCGGTCCGTTTCAACGCGTAGAGTAGCCAGAAAACCACTCCCATTCCTGCCAGCCCTGCGCCGTCGAAGGCGATGAAGCGCAGGCCGGTGGCCCACAGCGCGGCGTGGCCCGCCGGTAGCGTGAGCCACATCCAGGTCTCGCCGGCCAGCCCGATGGCCTGCTGGACCAGGAGCACGGCAAAGAGGGTGCGGTGACGGTCTGGCCGCGCCAGCACGGGCGGGTAGGTGGCGTTCCACATCAGGAAGAGGAGGCCGATCCCGCGCACCAGCACCCGCCCCGGCACGCCGCTCACCTCGAAGGACGGCGCATAGCGGTCCGGCCAGGCCACGAACGAAAGCGCACAGGTCACGTTGAAGAAGAACACGACCCCGACGATCAGTCGAGCCAGCCACAGCAACCACCGACGTCGTTGTTCTGCTGACTTCACGAAACACTACCCTCCCCCTGCCCCTCCCTGAGAGGGAGGGGTGAATGACCCTCCCGCAGGTTCTGAACCTGCGGGAGGGTTTTCTGCATTATCACTGGCAGCCATAGGACGTGCGCCTGTACGACCGTCTCCCGGCGTGTTAGCGGTCCCAGCACACTCCCGGCGATTTCCGCTGTGTTGGTCAGTGGCATGCCCAAAGGTGTCGCCGCCGTGGGGGAAAGTGTGTACGTCACGCGCACTTCGCTGCCCGGCGCGACACTTCCGGCCCAGCGGATTCGCCCATCCGTGTAGGTGGGTGGGGGGCCGGCGGTGGCCGCCAGGGTGCCGGTGAGCACGGCCATCTGCGCCGGCGGGGTGTCGGTCAGCGTGGCGGTGGCCGCCCGGCTGCCGGTGTTGCTGATCAGGACGGTGTATGCGATGGCCTGGTCGGGGCCAAGACGGCGGGGTGTGGCAACCTTGCGCGAGGTGACCAGCACCGGCGCGGGTTCAACCAGCACCGTGGTGAAGGCCTGCCCCCATTCCTCGTCCCCGTAAGGCTCCAGGTTGCCAGAGCGATCGCGGGCGCGGGCGCGGAAGAAGTAGGTATGGCCGGGCGTGCCGGTGAAGGTGGCCGACGTGGCGGCCGTGCCGGTCTGCCAGCCGGTCCAGGTCCCTTCGTAGCCGTCGCGCACCTGCACGTCGTAGGTGGCGATGCCCGACCAGGCGTCCCGCCCGGTCCAGGTCACGCTGAAGACGGGTGTGTTCACCCACGGCGGCAGCGGCTCGACCCACGAGGTAGGAGGGAGACAATCCCGAGGGTTGATCGCCGCTAGCAGGCTTCCCGTACGATCCAGGTAGGCGAAGGCCACGTCTTCCAGCGCCCGGTGTACTCCACCGGCCCCGCCCGTGGCCACCGACGTCGTGAAGGGATGCCCTGGCGCGATGGCGGGTAGTTCCCAGTGCGCTATCTCGGCACACGTGTCGCGGTCCCAGGCGTAGAGAACGCTCGCGCCGGTTTCGTGAGGCCGGGTGGCGTGCACGCCGGCGTAGAAACGGTCGCCGCTTTCCCACACGCCCAGCGCTGCCTCGGCCGTCGCGGCGCTCAGTTGGCCGATGCCGGCCACCGGGTACCAGTACTCGGTCCATTCCAGCGTCTGGTGGGCGGTCAGGACTGCCGTGTCCCAGAAGGTCGGGGCGGGGCCGCCGTGCAATTCGACGTAGGCGGAGCCGTCGTCGGTCCAGGTGTGGGGATCAATGGGGTCCGACCAGCCGAAGCCGAAGCCCTTGGTGCCGCGGGCCACTTGCGGGGGGAAGATGCGCGCCACGCCCTCGTCGGCCGCGGTGTCGTACACGCCGATGAAATCAGATGCCGCCTGAGGGCGCTCGAAAAAGCCCAGCCAGTGGCGCCAGTTGCCCAGGCGGGCGTAATCGTGCCCGTTGTGCACCGGCCAGTGCAGTACCTGGCCGGAATTGAAGTCGCCGCTGGAATGCACCGTTATCTCGGCGGCGTCGAAGACGAAGCGCAGGTCAGGCCCCACGGTGTTGGCGGCGCCGGGGGCCAGCATGGCGTTGGCCCAATACTTGACGTTGACGGTGTCCCCGGTGGGATTCTCGATCCGCGGGCTGATCGCCAGCGTGGACCGGCCGGCCGGCAGGTGTACGGCGACGGCGACGCGGGGACGATCGGTGGCGGCCGTATCGCGCAGCGTGACGGTGACGCCCGCCGTCGAGGTGACGACCTGGTAGTCCCAAGGCTGGCCCCACTCGTAGCCGTGCTCGTCCACCGGAAAACACCACTCGATGCCGCCGACGGCCAGCCACCAGCCCTGTTCCGGCGGCCCCCAATAGGTGGGCTTGAGCACCGGGTTCTGGTACAGCTCGTTGTGACCGGTCGGCTTGAAGGTCATCTGATAGACCCGCCCACCCAGTTCCGGGAGCAGCGTCACGCGCAGGTAGTCGTTCTCCAGTACCAGCAGCGTATAGTCCTGAAGGACCGGGGTGGGATCGCCGTAGCACGTCCAGCTCAACCGTTGGTAGGTGTAGGGGCCGCTGGCCCGGGTTTCGAGGCACTGGGGGGGGATAGGGTACGTAGAGATGGGCAGGGTGGCGGTCTGGAACGAGGCAGTCCCGGGTGCAGGGGCCTGCACCACGCTGACCGTGCGCTGCACTTGGGCGTCGTTGAGCGCCCGGTCGTAGGCCACCGCGCGCAGGGTGACGGCCTGCCCGCGATAGGCGCTCAGGTCGAGCGTGGCCTGGTAGGGTGGGGAGGTGACGGCGGCCTGCAACGTGCTGCCCGCGTAGAACTCGACTTTGGAGATGGCCTCGTTGTCCGAAGCGGTGGCCCACACGGTGGTTTCCTCCACGACGACGTGCCCTTCGCCCGGGGTGACGATGCTCACGGACGGGGATGTCCTCTCGGCCCGTTGGGCAGGCGGGTTGCCGTAGGGAGCGGGGAAATCCTGCCGGACCTGGCTGACCCGCCGCCCACGTATCCTAATCTGGGCCACGTCGCCGGTGCCCAGCCCGGCCGCGGCGGCCCAGCCCAGGTAGGGGACGCTCTCAGGATCGTAGCCCATCACCAGCGTGCCGATGGTGTCCACGGCCACGGCGTCCCGGCCGGCCAGGATGAGGCGCATCGGCGGGTTGGCCAGCGCGCTGCCGGTGGGGCCATCGGTCAGGCCTCGCAGTCCATCTACGACCACGAAGTCGAGCGGGCGGGCCAGGTTGAGGTCCACGATGTGCCGGCCCAGGTCATCCGCCTCGTGCGAGAGTGCCCATTTGAACATGTGGGAGCCTGGGCGGTGGTAGACGTCGGAGGGGGCGAGGCCGATCTGGTTCTTGAGTGCCAGTGTGACGCCCGCGTAGGAGTGATTCTTGAGCACCGGCACGCCGATCAGCACGTCGGCGTCGAGGGTCACGTTGGGCAGCCAGTAGTCGGTCCAGATGAGGCCGTGCTGCAGGTGCACCTGCCGGACCAGGGCAGGGTCGTGCTGGTCGAGTCCGCCGGCGTCGTTGAGGTCTACGAGCAGCGCGCCGGTGGCGTCGTCGCGCATGTCGCCGTCGGCGTCGTAGCCGGCGTCGTGGAAGGCGGCGACGGTTGCGCCGCGCGCGTCGGGGTCGTAATCGTGGTAACCGGCGGAGCCCTCGGCGACGATGACCTGGCCGGCGCCGGCCTCCAGCGCCAGGTGGATCACAGCGCGTACGACACGTGGATCGGTGACGGCTCCTTCGTCCGAGGATGCGTTCCACACCAGGTTGGGCTTGACGACGACGGTGTCGCCGTCGCTTACGATGCTCTCCAGCCCGCCGGCCAATGTCACCGCCTGGCGCACAAGCGCCTCGACCTCCGCGTCGGAAACCGGCCAGGACGGGGCCTGGACGATGGCGACCTCAGCGGGAGCGCTGGCCGGACTGGAGTAGGCGGCCCGACGCTGGAGGGCGCTCACACCGCCCAGGAGCGTTAGCAGCCCCGCCAGTACAATCAGCCTCCACCGTCGTTTCACCGTGGCCTCCGGTAGATCCCGGTTCCGTTAATTGTTTTGTTCCGTTAATTGTTTCTTACCCTCCCGCAGGTTCGGCCAGCGTCTGGACATTGGAAGGCATACTGGGACGTGCTGAGATTTGTCAACCATCGCAAGTATAACCTGCGGGAGGGTAGGCTGAGTAGTGTGGCACGCAGGGCGCTCTGCGCGTGTTGCCTGGTCGCCATGGTAGCGCAGATGTTCTAACCTGTCAAGTTGGCTTGATTGCCTACTGGAGAATGGCCCCCGGTTCTGCTCCACGGCCAGGTAGGTGAGGAAGGCTTCGATTTCGGCGCGGCCCATTTCGCTGAGGTGGCGCTTGTTGTGGAACAGGATGAAGCGGGTGGTGCAGGCGACGTAGGATTCCTCGGTGCGGATGGAGTAATGCTTGAGGCGGGCGGCATCACGCGCACTCGGACAGAGCTCAGTGCAGGCCTGATCGAGGAGTTTCTTAAGGCGTTGTTCCATATTCGTGCTCGCAAATGCTTGACTTGCAGATATTGGGCTGTATACTATTGGTGAGGCCAGGAATGTGTGACGCGCGAGCGCGGGGCAACGCACGCCGGACATACCAATGCTGCTTTCTCCCCAAGCCAGATTATGCGGCGGCGGCGCGCCGCATGGATCCTAGTCGTTCGCAATAGGAAAACCAACGATGGAATGGTTCGAGTCGCTATACGATGATTTCCGGCAAAGGACTGGTTTTGGCAACCTCCCGGAAGACCGTACCAGGACTGACGTGGACTTCCTGGTCGAGGAACTGTCACTAAAGCCAGGGAACCGAGTGCTCGATCTTTTCTCGGGAACCGGACGGCATTCCATAGAGTTGGCTCGGCGCGGAATCGAGGCCGTCGGCGTTGAGTTCAATCCTCAATACGTCGGTCTCGCGGAACAGAAGGCGAGAGAGACCGGAGTGGCCCCGCAGTTCATCACGGGCGATGTTCGGAAGGTTCCTTTTGGGTCGGGCTATGATGCTGCCATCATCATGTGGATGAGTTTTGGCTATTTCAGTGACAAGGATGACTGTGCGGTCATCAGAAAGGTTCACTCGGCCCTAAAGCCTGGCGGTCGGTTCCTCATGGAACTGTTGAACCGAGACTACCTCCTCCACCATTTCACACCCCGGGATGAGAAGTTACTTGCTGGAGTGAAGGTGGTTGAAGAACGTACTTTCGACGTTCTGACGAGCCGAATACATGGAACAATATGCCGTGAAGACGCTGGGGAAACTGTCACAAAAGAGACCCATTGGCGGCTATACTCGCCTCACGAATTGAAGAACATTCTGGAAGGCATCGGCTTCCGTTTCGTCGCTGCTTATGGCGGTCTTGACAGAAGACGACTGGACTTGGAAACGCGCCTGATGAGACTAGTGTTCGAAAAGGAATGCGAACAATCGCATGCAGCGGACGTGCTGGAGCGCGCCGCTGATGCGTAACGTTGGGCGGCGATTCCCGATCACGAGAGAGAAACAAATGATATGAGTACAGGAACAGATATCCGCACCACCTTTGACGCGGCCGCTTTGGATTATGACGCGGTCCGGCCTGGTTATCCGGCGGAGTTGATCGAGGATATCATTTCAATCTCTGCTATTCCCGAGAATGGAAGGATTCTCGAGATAGGCTGCGGAACAGGGCAAGCTACAGCCCCCTTCGCGAAACGCGGGTACTGGATGACTTGCCTAGATATTGGGAAGGAGTTGGCTGCCGTAGCTGCACAAAAGTGCTGTCAGTACCCAAAGGTGAGCATTCAGACCATATCGTTTGAGGATTGGAAACCTGGAGAAGAAAGGTTTGATCTCGTGATGTCAGCAACCGCGTTTCACTGGATAGCTCCAGAGGTTGGGTATGCCAAAGCCGCGAGGATTTTGAAGGACTCCGGATACATAGCCTCGTTCTGGAATCTACACCCAACGCCATACACGGGTTTCTTTCAAGCAGTACAGGAAGTGTATCAGCGGGTTGTGCCGGAATGGAGCGGTCCCAGGAATGGCTTCTCAACGGAAGAGCGGATCAGAGCGACAGAAGTCTCTATCAACGGGGCTGGCCTGTTTGAGCAAGTCCAAGTGAGGAGATATCCTTGGGCAAAGGACTACAACACGGAGGAGTATCTTAGACTGCTCAACACATATTCTGACCATCGCAGTTTGGAGGGAAGTAAAAGGTCGAGATTGTTCAGAGAGATTGGCGAGTTCATTGAGAATAGGCACGGTGGCACAGTAACGAGACCCTATTTGGCAGTATTGTACATTGCTAAGAGAAAGGCGGAGGGCCTAAAGACTTGTCAATGAGAAAGTGGCTCGCCGCTCACAAGTTGCAGCGGACGTGGCTATCGAGGCTCCACTTGTTGCCTGTTTTCGTTTGCGGTCGTTTTGGCGATTGTTGGGCGCGTCGTATCAGCCGCCACGCTGCTGAGCTCCCGTGCAGAGCCTTACCGACATGGCTTTGCCGACCAACCCCGTCCACATCCTCGACTTGGGGTTCTTCCTACCGGCGGTCATCGTCACCGGTGTGCTGCTCCTCAAACGCAAGTCGCTCGCGTACACCGTGGCGCCGTCGTTCATCGTGTTCCTGGTGCTGACCGGTGTGCCGATCCTGCTCACGCCCGCCGTGCAGGCGGCGCGCGGTGAGACGGCGGCATGGGGCGTGGTCGTGCCGATCGGCACGCTCACCGTGGCTCTACTTGGGGTGCTGGCATGGCTGCTCTCGACGATGCGGATCCACGAACGACCCACCACAGCGTTGAACGGGGAAGACCAAATCCCATAGCCGTCTTGTCCCTGTGTTCACAGCAGGATATCCAGCCTGCATCGAGAACCTGGCTCTTGGTAGCAGCCATCGTGCTCTGTAGTATCTTAGTCCGTGTGAAGTACTTGATCCTGTTGGGGGTGTCTTGGTCAGTGCTTGGGGAGATGTTGGGTGTGTCACTCAGCTAACACGCGTTGGTGCGACCTGTTCGCTTGAAACCGGCTTGAGAAAGCCGGGGGAGAAGCGGCGGAGTTCACGAGGTAACGTGGGTGCACTCATGCGTTATCGGCCGGAGCTGACCAGGTCCCACACCATTTTGCAGGCGAAGGCGATGAGGAACAGGCCGGCCAGCCGGTTGGCCCAGCGGCGCACGGGCGGTGAGAAGAAGCGCCGGGCCTGCCCGGCCAGGAGCGACAGGGCGGTTTGGGCGGTGAGGGTGGCTACGACACAGCCCAGGCCAAAGGCCGCCAGGGCCGCGGGTGTGGCGAAGCGGCCGTCGAGCACCAGGCGGCCAAAGACCCCACTCCAGAACAGGATCGTCAACGGGTTGGTCAGGGTCACGGCGACGCCGTAGAGCAGGCTGCCGAGCAGGCCCTGCTGCGCGGGCGCCGGCCCTGTCTCGGTCACAGGTGTGCGCCAGGCCCGCAGGCCGAAGCAGGCCAGTACGAGCGGTCCCCCAATCCCCAGCAGCAGGCGGAGGGCAGGAATTTGCACCAACGCCGCCACGCCCAGGGCGGCCAGGGCAATGTAAAAGCCATCGGTGAGCGCCACCCCCCAGGCCATGGCCCAGGCGGCCAGCCAGCGCTCGTTGATGGCCTTGTGCATCACGGCCAGAGACACGGGGCCGAGCCCCATCTGAAAGACCATGCCAAACCCGAACCCGGCGACCCACTGCCGGGCGAGCGAGGCCAACGTCGGTACGTCCATCCGGCGGCCGTCCTCCCCGGCCTACAAGCGGAGCAGGCGGGCGGCGTTGTCGTGGTAGACCTGGCGCAACACCTGGTCGGGCAGGTAGAGGCCGTAGATGCGCCAGCGGCCCTGCGTGGGCAGGGGCGCGTCGGCGTCGTACTCAAAGTACTCGTCGGCCGTCTCCAGGAAGCGGAAATGGGTCCGGTACATGGCGATGCTGGGTAGAAAGTCGGTGCCGAAGAGGATGCGGTCCGCATACTGGATGAACCAGTTTCGCGCGGTGTAGGGGGCGCGGCCCAGTTCGGCGATGCGGGCGGCGACGTCGGTGTACAGGTTCGGGTAGCGATCCAGCATGTGTGAGACGAAGCCCAGGTTTTCGGGATAGCAGCCCACGTGGGCGGTGATGAACGACGTCCTGGGGTGGCTCTCGACCAGCCGGTAGAGCGATTCGATCAACGCCTCGAAGGTCGGGAACTGGGGGCCGTAGAAGTGCCAGTCGGGAAAGGCGTGCAGTTCGTCCCAGCGCTCGTTGAAGCGGTCGAGGGGCCGGAAGAAGGCCACGGGGTCGGCGGTGTGGATGGTCACCGGGATGCCCAACTCGCCCGCCGCATCCCACACGTCGCTGAGGCGCGGGTCGTCGGGCAGGACCAGGCAGCCGGCGGTGTCGCGGAAGTGTAGGCCCAGTTCCTTGTAGATCTTGAGGCCGCGGGCGCCGGCCTTGACGTCGGCCTCCAATTGGGCGGTGGCCCGCCCGGTCCAGCCCGGGGTACCCACGCCGGCAAAGTCTACGTTGCAGAAGGTGACGAACCGGCCGGGGTAGGCGAGGTCGAGCCGCTCCAGGTTGCGCTTGAGTTCATCGCCTGAGCCGCCGCTGAGGTTGACGACGGTGGCGACGTTGACCAGGTCCAGTTCGCGCAGTGTCTCTTCCACGTCGAGTTCTTCCCAGCCAAAGCCCGGATAGGTCGTGTGGTTGTGGGCATCTATGGCCGGGAATTTGGCGCTCGCTACGTGGTGCTGGGGCACCACCAGTTCGGAGCGCGGCTGATAGTGGCGGATGAGTACATCCGGGCGGATGAGTACATCCGGCTGGGTGAACAGTTCGTCATGCATGGTGGACCTCCTCGTTGATTGCTCAGGACCGTGAGAAACACCCATCGCAGCAGGGTGCGGTTGGCGATTCAGTACCCAAACGTGGCGCCGCGTTCGAAGACCAGGCGGGAGGTACGTGCCTGTGCCATTAGGTCTCCTGGGATGTGGATTATAGGCGGGATGGTCCGGTTGTCAACCAGCGCGGCTGGCTGTGGGTCCGCGCCTATGTGTGCACTTGTTCGTACAGGCGGTGGCGTTGTTCGCGTTTCTGGAGGAGCAGACGGGCGGCCGCGAGCGGCGGGAGCCGCCGGCAGGCTCATCTGGATAACAAAACCGCACGGCTTGCGGACAAGCCGTGCGGTCGGTCATCGTGGCCAGGGGGGCCTAGTAACGATTACGGCCTCCCCGATCCTGGTAGCCTCGCTGTTCACGAGATTGCTGCGGACGTGCCTCTGCAATCTTGATCTGCTGTGCACCCACGGTCTTGCCGTTGAGTTCGTTGATGGCCTGCTGGGCGGCGCTGGCCTCCGCCATCTCGACGAAGGCAAAGCCTCGGGAATGGCCCGTCATGCGGTCCGTGATCAGGTTCACGGACACGACCTCCCCGACGCCTGCGAAGAGCGCGGACAGGTCGGCCTCGGTCGTCGCGTAATCCAGGTTACCTACGTACAGTTTCTTAGACATTGTTTGTTTTCTCCTTCTCAGTGCAGCATAGGCTGTACTGAACTGGCTACAGAGCCCTCACGCTGACGGCCTGCAGTCCTTTGGCGGTCCGCTCGACGGCGAACTCAACCCGCTGATTCTCGCTCAAGGTGCGGAACGAATCTCCCTCTAGGGCCGAGTAGTGGACGAATACGTCCTCCCCGGAGTTGCGGGAGATGAAGCCATATCCCTTGGCGTCGTTGAACCATTTGACGGTTCCAGTTTCTCGTTCGGTCACTTACTTTACTCCTTAACTTGTGTGAAACTTGGCCAGAGCAGCGTGGCTGATACACAAAGAGACCGTCCAGTCTCTGTAAGCCTGGACGGTCCTGAATATACAGTCGCAGCCTACTCTGTCCTACTGATTACAGTGTACCACACTTGTGTCGAAAAGTCAAACCGTGCGAGATGCTTCGGCGCTGGCGCGCCTCAGCATGACAGGCAGGTAGAGAGATGCTTCAGCGCTGGCGCGTCTCAGCATGACAGGAGCGCAGGCGATTGACTTGCGTGCCAGTTGGGATATACTGGAAGTGTAGGGGAGTACGGAGCACCTCGCAGCCAACCCGATCAGCGATATGCAAGACACAGTGGTTCCGGACTATTTGAGCCATTATTACGAGTTCTCGAAAGGTCCCTTTCTGAGCCTGTCGAGGCTGCCGCTCGACGAAGCGGAAAGGGTCATGGACAGAATTTGCCAGGCAGGAGTCGTGTTTGCGAGCAAACGCGCCGAGGATTACTTGCAGGTCCGGCGTGAACTGGAAGCCCGGGTGCGCAGGTTGTTCGTTGAAAGGGGAGGCAAACCTCAATTGGAGCAGCCTCACTGCATGATCCTGGGGTCTTGCCCCTGGGTCAAGGGCTGGTACGTGGATGGGCGCGAAGTACGGATGCCCCTGGCGGCGTTCGATCCGGCCATCGTCAGTCTCACCTACGGGGATACGTTTCCCGCCATGCGGTTGCGCGACGGCAAGCCGTACAGGGGGCGGGTGTACCGGCTGGATGAACTTGCTGGGTTGATTCGTGCGTATGGTCTTCCGCAGGAGTGGAATCCCGACGGCAGGCAGGGGCCGGACCGGTACATCGAGGCGCAGGTGTGGGACGATGAGCCGATCCGGGTGTTTCTGGCGAGAGACGAGGCATCACGTATTCCGTGTTCCGTGATTCGTGTTCCGTAGGCCACGTTCTAGGCGCCACGGAACACGCACCACGCATCACGTATCACGCACTATGCCCCCCAGTTCCTCCACCGCCTCCGCCAATTCGTCTACCAGGGGGTGATCGCCCATGCGCTCCCGCGCCACCTGGACGATGTCGCGGTAGTGGTCCACGAGCGCTTGAGGGCCACGGGTGAAGCGCTGCCAGACGCTGGGGCCTTCCCGCCGGGCGTCCAAGGCGGTGGCGCGGGCGTTGTGCAGCGCGTCGGCCGCCTTGACTGCCACCACCTCCAGGCTCCCCTCGCGCATGTGCTCCAACGCCTCCCGCTTGCGCATCTCCCAGGGGCGCCTGTCACCCTGATCGTCGGTCTTGTGCTCTGAGAGCGCCGCCACGAGTTCCGCCACCTGGGGCCCGAACCGCTCCTCGATCTCCGAGAGGTCAACTCCCTGGTCTTCTACCACGTCGTGCAATAGCCCGGCGATCGCCGCGTCGGTCGAGAAGCCATAGCGCAGCAGGATGACCGAGACGTGGACGGGATGGCTGATGTAGGGCAGGTTGCCCCCTTTGCGGTTCTGGTGCCGGTGGGCGGTAGTGGCCAGCCGCAGCGCCTGTTCGTAGCGCTCGGAGTAGGCAAAAACACGGATGGGCAGGATGGACGGATCGGAGGGGACAGGGACACGGATGGGGGGGCGGCGTTTTCGCGTAGTCATTATGGGCCTCGTGATGGCTGCCCCGTTGAGAGGAGACCGGGCGGTGCTGTGTTCTCAGAGGCGGCGAAGGCTTCGAGTGCCCGCACGAGCGACACCCGCTGGCGCGCCAATCTCTGGCGGGACCTATTGAGGAAGGAGAAGCGGAAGGGGGAATGGGCCTCCAGGTCGCGGAGGTAGCGGCGGGTGTGGAAACGGCCCGCGCGCCCCGCCGCGTCCACCAGGAGCAGGGAAGCGCTGCGTACCATCAGTTCCTTGAGGGCGGCAGCGTCGGGGCCGGGCGCGTCGAAGCAATCCAAGCGCTGCAGGACGCGGGCGCCAAACTGAAACACCCGGTCGGTGAGCCCGTCCAGCGGCCAGTGGGTGGCGGTCTGGGAAAAGACCGTCAGCAGCCCGCCCTGGCGGTCCCCTGCGACGTCTTGCAGGTCGTCCACCAGTTGCAGGAAGGCTCCCCAGCCGAACAGGAATTCCTCCTGGGCCTGGGTGAGCGACCCGGCCACCAGGTAGCCGTCGGCCAGCACCGACGCGCCCCCTTTCTCGAGGCTGATTCCCAAAACGTCAACCTCGTACGGCGAGGCCTGGCGATGGAGCAGGCGCACGCTCTCACCTTGCGCGCGGTGGATAGCCAGCAGGCTCTCGAATGCCTGCGGGTAGCGCGGGCGGTCAAACTCGCGCTCGATCATGCCCACCAGGTCGTAGACGATCCGCTCGCGGGCATCTCCCGGCGTGACGTCCTCCCCCGCCAGCCGCCGGGCCAGCCGGTCGTTGAAGGCGGCCTTGGCCTCGGGAGGGATGGTGGGGTCGTCCAGGTAGTTGTCGCTGTAGGGGTAGAGCATGCTGTAGGCAAAGATGGCCGGGGTCAACCGGACCGGCTCGCCCATCAGCAGTTGCAGCCCGTTCATGGCGGAGACGTTGCGGCTGGCCTGGAAGACGTCGCTGCCGCTGAGGGTGGGATCGAAGCGGTGGGCGGCCTGGGCAAACTCGGTTAGAGCCTGGGTGAAGCCGCGCGAGAGGAGGGCGTGCAGGTGACGCTCTTCGAAATCCAGGGCTGACCTGGCGAAGGTGCGGAAGGCGGAGATGATGCGCTGCTGCGTGGGCAGGCTGTCGCCGGTGGGCGCCGATGGGTACATCGGATCACCGGTCAACCCCCCACTACTGTGGGGCCCCCACTTGCGTGGGGGGCTTGGCTGTTCGCCACGGAACCCCCCACTACTGTGGGGCCCCCACCTGCGTGGGGGGCCTGGTTGTTCGCCACGGGACAGCCGTTCCAGTTCGGCGGTCACTGTGTCGAGGAAGCGCTCGAGGTGCGCCTCGCGGGCCGCTTGCTGGCGGGCAGAGTAGGCCGGTCCCAGCGCCAGGGTGCCGGTATCGTTCGCCCACCAGAGGGCAGTGAATTGGCTCAAGAGTTCCTGTATCCGGTCGAGTATCATTCGTGATCCTCCACGAGAATGATAAGACTGCATTATACACGATGTAGGCGCGAAGAGAAACTGCAAAGAGAAGCCGGGGAGACTCACGTTGAATCTCCCCGGCTTGCCAGTCTACCCTCCCACAGGTTGTCATCTGCAGCCAAACCTGCGGGAGGGTGACTGTTTCTTGGCGTCAGGCTTCCCCTTCTGGTGACTGGGGTGTCTCCCCTGGCACTGGAGCCGAGGGTGGAGAAGGTGGCACGGGCGGGGTGGGAGGGGATGGCGTGTAGGCCATGGTGCCAAAGCGAGTCAGCACCACCGCGCCCAGCCCGATGCAGCCCAGGACGAAGACGCCGAGCCACCCCAGCGGAGCCAGGCAGAAGGCCACGCTCAACCCGATGCCGATCAGGCTAATGAGCAGCGTGCCCAACCCGGCGGCCCACAGCGGCGTGACCTGGTGGGCGTTGAGGGCATGCAGCAAGCGCTCCCCGACCCGCGCACCGACGGCAACCCACCCGAACAACCCGGCCGCGCTCAGGGCGAGCGCTAACAGGATGGCCATGGGGGACAGGCAGACGGTGATCGCCAGCACGATGATGAGCACGGCGGCGGCCAGGACGGTCAACAGGCCGATCGCCAGGCTGGGCCACGGTGCTTCGACTACAGTCTGCCCGACCCGGGCCACCGGATGAGGCCAGATCAGCGCTACCAGCCCCGCGACGGCCGCGACCACCAGGATGCCGACCACGCTGCGGATGACGTTGAGCATCCAGCGCAATACCTGGCCGGGGCCAGAGGTCCACAGTTTGAGCGGAGAGGGCACCATGGGCTTGACAAAGCCGTTCCAGGGCTCGAGGCGAATGCCGCGCGGGAACAACCCCTCGATGACCCGGCCACCCACCCGTGCTCCTTCTTCCTGCTTGAGGTCACAGTTCCAACTGCAGACGACGTCTCCATCCACCTGAGCATGGCCGCCCAGGGTGATGTCTCCGCCGGAGACGACCAGGTCTTTGTCAATCGTGCCGTCTACCTGGGCGCTGCCTTGCCAGATGATGGCAGAGCCTGCCACGCGGCTGCCAGCCTCCAGGGTCGCGTCACCGTTGATGACGACCAGGTCGCCCTCCAGCCGTCCGTCTTCTTCGAGTGCATAGTCCTCATTCCAGATGATGATGCCATCGTCACCTGGTGGACCTCCATCGGCCCGTGCTGGCGTGGCGGGGAGCAGGATCCCTCCCACCAGCAGCACGGTCAGCCAGATCAACCATCGCTTGTGCATGATGTCACCTCCAAAGCCTAGCCGTTGGATACTTGAACCAGGCGGACATTGCCGACGCCGGCGGTGACGTGGATGCGCAGTTCGATCTCCGTCTTCCCAAAGGCATCGTTGACGTATGTGTTGCCTGAGCGGTGCAGGTCGGGTGCCTCCACGCTCGTCAGCCCGCCCTCCAGTTCGACCTGCACGCCCACGTCGTCGGGCAGGCGCAGGGTGAGCGCGCCGACGCCGGCCGTGACGTCCACCTCGCTGGAATGGGACCAGGGGCCGGTAAAGTCCAGGGTGATGTCGCCCACACCGCCCTGCACCTTGACCCGCTCTGGGCCGGCGTAGCCGATGCCCGCTATCTCCAGTTTGGAGGCCCCGGCATCGAGCGTGAGGCGGCTCATCTCGGCTTCGTTCGGCTCATCAAAGTGGACCTCGAAATCTCCCGCACCCAACTTCACGTCGAGTTCCGTCAGTTGCAGCCCGCTGAAATCCAACTCCCCATCCCCTGCACCCATCTCGAAATTCATCTTGAGCGGTATCTCAGGAGTGAACTCTAGTTCCCACTCGTTGCGGGTATTGCCGGTGGGGATGCCCCATTCCGTCCTGGTGCCTCCCTGTTCGATGGTCAGCACGCCGTCCTCGAAATTGACCTCTGGCTTCCAGCGCTCGACGTTGTAGCGGAAGCGAGCGGAGAGGAGTTGATCGGAGGTGCCGGCCTTCGTCTCCAGCCTGCCAGCGCCGAACGAAACCTCGACAGTGGCCGCAGCGGCCCCCGCGAGCGGGATCGTCTGCTGTTCGTCCTGCATTTCTCCGACTTTTACCGTTGGCACGTTGATCTCGACGTCGGGCATGCGAGGCAACGTGATCTGGCAACACGCCAGTTGGCTACCTGCCAGGCAAAGCGCTGCCAATACAACTAAAACGTACTTCATTGTCTAACCCTCCCTTGTAGAATCTTGTTCATTGTTCATCGTTCAGCGGGCCGCGCTCAGGCGGCGTACCGCACCGATCCACAGGCTGTTCAGCGCCGCTGCTGTCGCCAGGCCGCACAGGCTCAGGAGAGCCAGGGGGACGGCGAGCCTCTCCGCCAGCACCAACAGGGTACGGCCGATTGCACCCAGCAGAGCCAGCAACTGGACGAGGGTCTCTGGGCCACCGCTGATCAGGGCGGGCGCGATGCCCGTCGCGCTCAGCAGGTTGAAGGCGGCCGGGGCCAGCGCCAGTAGCGCCAGCGTCACTGTCCCCAGTACCAGAGTCGTGCTGCCGATGATGGCCCGGCGCGTCCGCTCGCGGCGCTCCAGGCGGGCCAAGACGAGTGCCCGCAGGCGAAGCGGCGCGCGCACCATGGGGGCGGAAGCCAACAGACCATCCAGGGCCTGCATCCTGCGCCATTGTGCAAGGCAGGCATTGCACGTGGCCAGATGCTCCTCCAAAAGGGCCATGTGCGTGCCGTCGAGGCGAGCATCCAGCCGTGCCGACATCATTTCGCTCGCTTGGTCACAACGCATAGTTCATCTCTCCCTCTACTGTCTCCGCCAGTGCACAGCGGGCGCGGTGGAGACGGGACTTGACTGCGCTCACGGTCAGGTGTAGCGTCTCGGCGATCTCCTCGTAAGAACAATCGTACCAGTAGCGAAGTGTGACCGTCGCCCGGTCGGTCGGGGAGAGGGTGGCCAGCAGTTGCTGGATGCGTGCCTCTCTTTCCTTTTGCGCGACGACCGTTTCCGGGTCGGGACAGTCGCTGGCCAGCCGCTTGGGCTCGACGCTTTCTTCATCGTCAAGCGATAGCCACGTCAGCCGCCGCCGGCGCAGCCGGTCAATGCAGTAGTGCGAGGTGATGGACAGGAGCCACGAGCGAAAGGGACGTTGCGGGTCATAACTGCGCAGGCTCGTATAGGCCCGCAAAAAGGCCTCTTGCGCGGCTTCCTCAGCCTCGGCTGCGTTGCCCAGCATGCGATAAGCCAGGTTATAAACAGGCGTTTGATAGGCCGTGACCAGGTGTCCAAATGCGGACTGGTCCCCCGCCTGGGCCATTCTGATCTCTTCTGTTTCGTCGGTCACACGTGTGCTCCGCTCAATCTGGACGTTCCTAAGCCCTGCCAATACTGTAATACGTATTATACCTCAAGTGGTTGCATGGGGGGTGGGGGACGGATCTTGCCGGACGGTCGCGAGTGTACCATTGGCAACTCATGCGAACTGTTGTATAATCTTCGCATCCAGACGACGACGACAAGGAGTGGTAAGCCTGATGAGCGAACGACTGCGCATTCTGATCGCCAAGCCTGGCCTCGACGGCCACGACCGGGGGGCCAAGGTCATCGCCCGCGCGCTGCGGGACGCCGGAATGGAGGTCATTTACACCGGGCTGCGCCAGACGCCGGAGATGATCGTCGAGGCGGCGTTGCAGGAAGACGTGGACGCGGTGGGGCTGAGCATCCTGTCGGGCGCACACATGACGTTGGTGCCCCGCGTGATCGAGGGATTGCAGAAGGCAGGGCTTGGGCACATCAAGGTCTTCGTCGGCGGCATCGTGCCCGACGAAGACGTTCCAGTGCTGAAGGACCTGGGCGTAGCGGGTGTCTTCGGGCCGGGCACCAGCACGCAGGTCGTAGCCGATTTCGTGCGCCAGCAGTTGGCTGAGGCCTGACGTGGAGCTGGTCAAGGAGGCGCTGGCCGCCAACCGTTACGCACTCGCCCGGCTCATCTCCCTGATCGAAGACGATGGCGCAGACGCTCGTACTGCGCTGGCCGCTCTCTACCCCCGTACAGGACAGGCCCACGTCGTGGGCATCACCGGTGCGCCTGGCACCGGCAAGTCCACGCTGGTCAACGAACTGGCCAAGGGGTGGCGCGCCCAGGACGTGATGGTGGGGATCGTGGCCGTGGACCCCTCCAGCCCTTTCACCGGGGGGGCGCTGTTGGGCGACCGGGTACGCATGCGTGACCTGGCGGGCGACCCGGGCGTGTTCGTGCGCAGCATGGCCTCGCGGGGGAACCTGGGGGGCCTGGCGCGGGCCACGGGCGACGTGGTCAAGGTGCTCGACGCGGTCGGGTTCGCCATCGTGCTTGTGGAGACGGTGGGGGCGGGGCAATCGGAGGTGGACATTGCGCGCACCGCCCACACCACCGTCGTGGTCGAGGCTCCGGGGATGGGGGACGAGGTGCAGGCGCTCAAGGCCGGCCTGATGGAGATCGCCGACGTGCTGGTGGTCAACAAGGCCGACCGGCCGGGCGCGGCCCAGACGGCCCGCGCGCTGGAGATGGTCATCAACCGGAATTCACCCGCGGGCGAGGGGGGGGAGCCGGCCTGGCGGCCGCCGATCGTGCAGACGGTGGCGCTGGACGGTAGCGGGGTGCCGGAGGTGCTGAAGGCGGTGGCGGCACACCGCGAGTATCTGTGCGCCAGCGGCCAGTGGGCCGGGCGGGAGCGGGCGCGGGTCGAGACGGAGTTAATTAACGTTCTCCAGCAGGAACTGCTCGCCCGGTTGCGGGCGCGGGTGGGGGAGGGGGAGATGCAGGCCTGGGTCGAGCGCATCACCACCCGCGAAGTGGACGTGTACACCGCAGTCCAAGCCTTATTGGGCGCGAACGCAGATGAACGCGGACGGACCGTGGGCGAACGCAGATGAACGCAGACTAACGCAGATGAACGCGGACGGACCGTGGGCGAACGCAGATGAACGCAGACTAACGCAGATGAACGCGGACGGACGCAGGTAAACGTGGGCGGACCGTGGGCGAACGCAGATGAACGCAGGCGAACGCAGACGGACCGTGGGCGAACGCAGATGAACGCAGACTAACGCAGATGAACGCGGACGGACATAGGGGAACGCGGATGGACGCGGATGGTTTCTGTTGCATGGGAGGTGTTCGTTGGAGTTTAAGCATACCGACGTCACGGATCTGATCCTCAAGGCGTTTTACAAGGTTTATGGCACGCTCGGTTATGGTTTCCTGGAGAAAGTATACAGAAACTCGTTGGCAGTTGAACTACGCAGGATGAAGTTGGACGTCGTCCAGGAAGCGCGCATTGAGGTCTATTACGAGGGCGAGGTGGTGGGCGAGTATTACGCTGACTTGTTGGTGGCCAACGTTGTGCTTGTCGAAGTGAAGTCAGTACAAAAGCTTCTGGAAGAGCACGAGGCGCAGTTACTCAACTACTTGAAGGCCACACCCTACGAGGTGGGCCTATTGCTCAACTTTGGCCCCAAGCCAGAGGTCAAGCGCAAGGCTTTCGACAACTCCCGCAAAGGCTCTCTGCACTGGCTCAAGGAACAACCCGCATGACAAGATCCAACGAAGTCTGCGTTCATCTGCGTTCGTCTGCGTTTGTCTGCGTTCCCAAAGGAGTATGTTGACTCGTCTGTTTCTCATTCGCCACGGGCGGTCGGTGTGGAATGCGGAGGGGCGTATTCAGGGCCACGCCGACCCGCCGCTGGACGGCATGGGGCGGGAGCAAGCGCGCCGGCTGGCCGGGCGGTTGCAGGGAGGCGCGATGGTCGCCCTGTACACCAGCCCGCTGCAGCGGGCGCGGGAGACGGCGGACATCATCGGGCAGGCATTGGGCGTGCCGGTGGTGGTCGAGGAACGGCTCAAGGAGTACGGCATCGGCGTCGTCACGGGATTGACGTTTGAGCAGGTGGCGGAGCAGTATCCGGACGTGGCCCGGCGCTGGACAGCGGCCCAGGAGGACCTCGACATCCCCGGTGAGGAGGGAAACGCACAGTTTCGGGCGCGGGTCGTGGCTGCCTTCGATGATATCGTCTCCCAGCACGAGGATGGGCCGGTCGGCGTGGTGGCCCACGGCGGCACGTTCGGTGCCTACCTCAACCACTTAATTGGGTTGGCGCAGCGGAATTCCTCTTTCCGCTTCGGCAATGGATCGCTCACGATCGTCGAGGTGAATCCGGTGCGCCCGCGGATCGTGCTCTTGAACGATACCTGTCATCTGAGAGGAGAAGCATGATTCTAGGAGAGAAGGTGCGGCTACGACCGATTGAGCGCAGTGACCTGCCGCGCTTCGTGGCCTGGTTCGGCGACCCCGAAGTGCGGCGCCACCTGGCGATCTATCTGCCGTTCTCACTGGCGCAGGAGGAACGCTGGTTCGACGGGCTGCTGGAGCGGCTGGCACACCAACATGACGTGGTGCTGGCGGTCGAGACGCTGGAAGGGGTGCACATCGGCAACGTGGGCCTGCACTCGATTGACTGGAAAAACCGGAGTGCCGAACTGGGCATCGCCATCGGCGAGAAGGCGTATTGGAATCAAGGGTACGGAACCGACGCCATCCACACGCTGCTGGGTTTGGCATTTCGCGAGATCAACTTGCACCGCGTGTTCCTGCGGGTAGACGCGGACAACGGGCGGGCCATCCGCTGCTACGAAAAGGCCGGGTTCCAGCGCGAAGGGACCTCGCGCGAGGGAGTGTTCCGCGAGGGGACGTACCACGATCAGTACGTCATGAGCATCCTGGAACGGGAGTTTCTGCTCAAGAAACCCGTTTTCTGAAGAGAAAACGGGTTTCTCATTGAGGGAGGAAGAGGCGTGCGTGGTACGATTAAGCTATTTGGCGGCACTGGCTGCCCCGTGCTTGCTGAAGAGATCAGCCAGTATCTGGACGTACCGTTGTCCGGACGCGACGTCGTCCAGTTTCCCAACGAGAACATCTTCGTGCGGCTCCACGAGAGCATACGCGGCCAGGACGTGTTTCTGATCCAGACCACCTCGTCCCCGGTCAACCATAACGTGATGGAGTTGTTGATCTTCCTGGACACGCTCCGGCGGGCCTCGCCGGACCGCATCACGGTGGTCGTGCCCTACCTGGCCTACGCTCGCTCCGACAAGAAGGACCAGCCGCGCGTGCCGATCACCGCCCGGCTGGTGGCCGACCTGATCGGCGTGGCCGGGGCTGACCGCTACGTGCTGCTCGACCTGCACGCCGATCAGATCCAGGGTTTCTTTAGTATTCCGGGAGACGTGCTGACCGTTTTCCCCATCCTGGCTGACTACTTCCGCAACAAGGGACTGGAGGATGCGGTCGTCGTGGCGGCGGACCTGGGCTTTGCCAAGAAGGGGCGCAACATGGCGGCCGAGTTGCGCCTGCCCCTGGCGCTGGTGGAAAAGCGCCGGGTGACGGTGGACACGGAGGCGCTCACACTGGTGGGTGAGGTGGAGGGGCACGACGTGGTGATCGTGGACGAGGAGGTGGGGACCGGCAGTACGATGGTCGACGCGGTCAATATCGTGTGTGAGCACGGCGCACGCGACGTATACCTGTGTTTTGCGCACGCCGTATTTTCGCCGCCGGCGGTCGAACGGCTGCGGGACCTCCCGGTCAAGGAGATCGTGACCACCAACTCGATCAACCTGCCGCCGGAGAAACGGTTGCCGAACCTCACGGTCCTCTCCGTCGCCGGCCTGCTGGGCGAGGTGATCCGGCGCGTGCACGAAGGTAGCAGCGTGGGTGAGGTATTCCAGGGTTACCAGCGCTACAAGTAATGGAGATGGAGGCCCGGCTTGAGCCGGGGAACCCCGCTGAAGCGGGGCGTCCGTGAAGAGGCTCAGACGTCGCTGTTATCGCGCTTGGTCAGGTAGTGGATGCCTGGATCCACTTCGACGTAGCCGGCCTTGCGAAACAGTGCCAGTGAGGGGAGGTTGTCGCGTTCGACGAGCGCGGCAATGACCTGCATCCCTTGTGCGCGCAACATCTCCTCGGCCGCTGCCACCAACTGGCTCCCATAGTTGTGGGAGCGGTAGGCGGGATCCACCGCCAGCCGGTTGATCCAGCCCTTGCGGCTGTCGTGGGTGGTGATGACGGCGCCCACCAGTTTGCCATCCACTTCCAGGCCCAGGATCTTCTGGACGCCGCTGGCCAGTTGTTGGGCCAGCGTCTCGCGACTGTCGCGTCCTCGGGGCTTGAGCGAGTGCAACCCCGCCCGCTGCCACAGCGCCAGCAGTGTGTCGTAGTCGTCCAGGCTCAGTTCACGTATCTGCAAGTTCTCCTCCTGCAACAAAGGTGCCTCCTCTGAGTCTAGCGTGTTTCGTGTTTCGTGTTCCGTTCGCACGCACCACGCACCACGGAACACGCATCACGCATCACGTTTCACGTTTCACTTATCCGGCCGGTATAGTATAATGCACTCCACGCTTTCACGGAAGGCCAGGACAACATGAAGACCGATGCCCAGACGATGAGTTTCTACGACCTGCGGGATGCGCTGGCGCAGCCGGGGTGTGTGGTGTGCCGCCTGAAGGCCGATTCTGCCGACCGGTTTCTGGACGGCCTGCTGTACGAGAGTGTCAACGATCCCAGGGTGCGGCACAAGGTCAGCCAGGCGCGCGGTTTCTGCTACCTGCACGCCTGGGGGCTAGTGCGCGCGGGCCGTTCGCTCGGCGTGGCGATTCTCCTGCGCGACGTGCTGCGCCGTACGCGCGCCGACCTGGAACGGGCGACGTTCCAGGCTCCTGCCCTGTTGTCCGTGCGCCGCGTGCAGGAGGCGCTGGACGCCCGGCAGCCCTCGGCGGCCACGGCCGAACTGGTGGCCCGGCTCGAGCCCCAGGCCCCGTGCCCGGCCTGTGTGTGGGCGGAGAAGATGGAGGACATCTACGTGGAGGGGTTGCTCAAGCACCTCCTCGGCCAGGAGGGCTTGCTGGCCGCCTACGAATCGTCCGATGGCCTGTGCCTGCCTCACTTGCGCCAGGCCCTGGCCCGGGTGCGCGACGAGCGGGCCTTCGAGGCGCTGGTCGCTGCACAGCGGGCTATCTGGGAGCGGCTGGTCGGCGATCTGAGCGAGTTCATCCGCAAGAACGACCACCGCTTTCACGACGAACCCTGGGGCAAGGAGCGGGATGCCTGGCTGCGCGCCGTGGCCGCGCTGGCCGGCGCACGCCCGGACCTGGATGCACTCAGGTGATGGTGTCGTGGCCAACTCTAAGCGCCGGTTCCACGTTGCGATGTTGAGCGTGCACACCTGCCCGCTGGCGACGCTGGGCGGCAAGGAGACGGGCGGCATGAACGTGTACGTGCGGGACCTGTCGGCCGAACTGGCCAGCCGGGGCCATCGCGTGGACGTCTATACCCGCTCGCAGGACCCCAGCGTGCCTCGTATTGACGAGCGTGGCCTGGGCTACGGGGCGCGCGTGATTCACGTCCCCGCCGGGCCCGAGCACCCCTACGACAAGCACCTGGTCTACGACCACCTGCCCGAGTTTGTGGACGGCGTGCTGGCGCAGGCGGAGGCCGACGGCATTCACTACGACGTGCTGCACAGCCATTACTGGCTGTCCGGTGGCGTGGCGCGTCTGTTGCATGACCGCTGGGGCGTGCCGATTGTGCACATGTTCCACACGCTGGGCAGGATGAAGGATGCGGTGGCGCGGCGGCCCGAGGAACGGGAGACGGCGCGCCGGATCGAGGTTGAGACGGACATCGTGCGCCTGGCCGACGTGCTGGTGGCTGCCACGCCGGCCGAGGAGGAGCAACTGGTGCGGCTCTACGGCGCTGACCGGGGTCGCATCCGCGTCATCTCGCCCGGGGTGGATGTGGAGCGCTTCCATCCCATCCCCGCGGCGCTGGCCAAGGAACGCATCGGGCTGTGTGCAGACCGGCGCATCATCCTCTTCGTCGGCCGCATCGAGTCGCTGAAGGGGATTGACAGTCTGCTGCAGGCAATGGCCCTGGTCGTGGACCGGCGGCCCGCGCTGCGCACCGCACTGTGCGTCCCCATCATCGGGGGCGAACCTGACTGCATCCGCGAGCAGGACGAGATGGTGCGCCTGCAGGAGCTGCGGGAGAGATTGGGCATCGGCGACATCGTCACGTTCCTGGGGGCCAGGGACCAGGATATGCTCCAGTATTACTATTCGGCGGCCGAGATGGTGGTGATGCCCTCGGACTATGAGAGTTTCGGGATGGTGGCGCTGGAGGCGATGGCGTGCGGCACGCCGGTGATCGCCTCCGACGTGGGCGGGTTGGCCTTTCTGGTGCAGCAAGGGCGCACGGGGTACCGCGTCCCGGCTCGCGATCCGGCGGCGCTGGCGGCCAGGATCACGCGGCTGTTGGCCGACGAGGGGCTGCGGCGGCGCATCGGGCAGCGCGCCGCCTGCTGGGCCGAATCCTACGCCTGGCCGCGCGTGGCGGACCGGATTGAGGAGGTGTATGGGAGACTCGTCACGCTGCAAGCGTGACCTACAAAGGTGGCTACGGTTCGATGGCTCCTGTTAGTCTCCTGCCACTAGCCCCGGCGAGGGGTTGCTACTGACGTAGAAGTCGCGGGCGCAGTCGTCGCGGTCGGTGGATGGTGGGTAGCGCTTGAGTGAAGCGCCCGCCGGGAAGGGGCCCGTGAAACCGGTGAAGGGGGTCACGCCGGCGCGGGACGTGCCACCCCAGGCGGTGCTGTCCACCACCCTGCCACCTGTGTCCAACAGGAGCACCTCGTCGCGCTCGTTCCCCAGGGCCAGGCCGAAGCCCTCCCACGCGCCCACCGGCGCCAGGTTGGGTACGCTCGGATCGCAGTCACCCCACTCGTAGGCCGGGTTGAAGCCGTAGGCGGCGGAAAAGTCCGTCGCGCAGGCAGCCACGACGAGCACCTGTCCGCGGGCCAGCCGGGCGGAGGCCGGGAAACCGTACCGGCCGTCACCATAGTTCCCTGGGGCCAGCGCATCCCCCAGCGTCCAGCCGGCCAGGCCCACCTCGGGGCCGGGGTTGTATAGCTCGATCCACTCGCGGCCCGCGTCGTCCCCCGCGGGATTGACGAAGATCTCGCTGACGAGCGGGTGGTCGGCGGGGAGAGTCCACTCCCGCATCAGGAGTGGCAGGCAGACGTGGTGGGGCAGCGGGCTGTGGCCGGCAGCCCAATCGTGCTCGAAGATGGCCTGCATCCAGGTGTAGCCTTCCGCCGAGTGGAACTGGAGCGCCACTTCGCGGTTTTGCTTGTTGGCGGCCTCGGTGCCGTTGATGCTCCCCAGGTGCACCCATCGCTCGTCCCCGGCGCGCACCAGGAAGACCTTGGCGTGGATGCCCAACCCGGTGACGTTCGCCAGGCGGCAGGCCAGGCTCAGCCCCTCCGCGGCGGCGATGCGGTTGAGGTGGGTACAGGATGCGGTGTTCCCGTTGGCGCCCTGTGGATCGTCATAGTACTCGTCCAGCAGCACACGGACGTCGGCCCCGCGGCGGGCGGCGGCGACGAGGGCCTGCAGGCGGGGGTTGAGGCCGGCCGGGCCGCCGGTGGCCGTCCAGGTGAACGGCTCGTTCATCTGCATGGCGGCGATCTCGCCTCCGCCCCCGGCCCGGCCTAGCAGGCCCAGGAGGCCGTCCTGGTCGCGCAACGCATGCTCGGGCGCGTGGAGCACGGTGACGTGGGTGGCCGTCGTCGCCAGCGTCCTGGTGAAGGGAGCCGTGTAGGTCGTCCAGTCCGGCGGGGGGAGCAGGATGAAGCCATCAGGTGGCGCGTACGTCTCGTCGTAGGGGACCACGTCCAGGTGGTGTGCGGGGTCGTAGTCGCGGCGGAAGATCTCGGCCAGGTGGGCGACGACCCCGGGGCTATCGGTCACCGCCACGAAGCCCCGATGGCCCGCCGTGCCGTTGTCCTTCCGGTCGGAGGGCAGCGAGTTTTCGCCCAGGTTGTCGGTGCTCACCAGCGCCAGCCGTTCGTCCACCAGGATGAACTTGGCATGCTGGAAGCGGTAGCGCGCTCCGGTGCGCCCAATAAAGTAGACGGTGCTGGTGGGCGGATTGTGCAACCGTTGGACGATCCACCTCTGCACGTCCTCTATCCCGCCAGCCGGTTGGCTTTCCAGCAGGACGGTTACGGCGACCCCACTCTGGATGCGGTCGCTGAGCACCTGGTAGAGGGGCATGCTTTCGAGCGTGTAGGCCTGGATGCGCAACGAGTGCTGGGCGGAGCGGATCGTCTGCGAGACGACGTCCAGCGTGCCCTCGGGAGCGGCGGCCAGGGTCAGGTGGGCCGTGGCGCTGATTTCGGCCGGGAAGAACATCTCTTCCAGGTCCCAGCCGGGGTAGCGCAGTCTGCGCCCGCCAATGGGGTCCTCGGGGTCCTGCGCCCAGTCGGCGGCGCGGTCCGTGTCGAGGACCGGGCGGCCGGTGGCCTGGTCCAGTTTGCGGTACAGCACTTGCCCCTCGCCATAGCCCGGGTAGGGGTAGGGGGCGGCGGGGCCGTACCAGCCCTGGGCAGCCAACCCCGTGCCGTAGGCCAGGGCGTCCACCACGTTCCCGCCCGCGTCGAGCAGGTAGGTCGCGTCGCCATGGTCGGCCAGCAGGCCGCTGGGCCAATCCCCGCTCAGCCGGGGCACCGGCCGGGTGATGGCCTGGGCGGCCCAGTGGGCATCGAATCCCCACACGGGGTAGAAGCCGTCTCCATCCTGGGCCAGCCAGAGGAATTGGCCCGGCCCGATGGTGGCCGTAAGCGGGAAGGAGACGCCGCCGGCCGCGTTGGGATCGTCGTTCAGGCGCCACCCATCCAGGGAGACGGTGTGGGGGCCGGTGTTGATGAGCGCGGCGGCCTCCCTGCTGAGGCCCGCATAGTTGACCGGAGCCACGGCGTACAGGCGGACGTCCGGCAAGAGGGCCACCGTCCAGGCGCCGGCGTTGTTCGCCATTGCCGTCTCGCTGGCGGTGGTGGTGGCAGTGACCCGGTTGGTGAATGAGCCTGCGCCGGCGTCATTCACGCGGCCGGTGACGGTGATCAAGTGTCGCGTGCCGGTGAGCACGTTCCCCACCCACCAGACCAGGTCGCGCCCGCTGCGGGCGAAGGGGAACGGGCTGATCTGGGCGACAAAGTCCACGGCGGCGGGCAGCACGTCGGTCACGACCACGCCGGTGGCGGTGAGAGCGCCGGCGTTGTGCAGGGCGATGGTGTAGGTGATCGGGCCGCCAGTGCCGGCAGCGGCCGGGCCGCTCTTCTCGACGGCCAGGTCGGCCACGTTGGAGGTTGGCGGCCGGTAGCAGGAGTTCTGGGCCTTGGGAGTGCCGTTGATGGGAGCGCCGCCCGCGCCCAGGCCGTTGCGGGTCGCCCCGTCGTTGGTGCACCAGTTGGCGTCGGCGTCGGGGGCGGCGGGGTCCACGCGCTCCATCGTCGCGTAGGGGATGGCGCCGCTGGAGGAGGTGCCGGCCGGCCACGCGCCGCCGTTCTCACCGTTGGCGGTGTCTATCGGGTTTCCCAGGGAGTCGGTGAGCGCCAACACTTCGCCCGCGTTGGAGAGGCCGTTGCCGAAACTGCCGGTCCAATCCGCCGGGACGTCGCTCACTGTCTCGTCGTTGGATCGTTCGATGAGATAGTAGCCGTGAGGGGGGATGGCGCCGTCCAGGGTGATGCTGGGCCCCCCGTCGCTGGAATCAAGTCGCCAGCCGGCCAGGGGGACCGTTTGAGCGGTGGTGTTGTACAACTCGAGCCACTCGTCGGCGGTGTGGCCGGCGTGGCCGGCCCACGCCACCTCGTTGATCACCACGTCGCCAGGGCTGGCGGTCGCGGCAGCCACCGCTACGGCCTGCGTTCGTCCGTGCAAGCCACCCGCCACCCCCACAGCCAGCAGCCCGCCCAGGAGGCAGGCCCCCGCCACGTGCGCCATACGACCCATTGCTCCCCTCCTCGCCGCTGTTCGCCGGCAGGCTGGAGGATATTGTTGGTGACAGCTTGCCATTCCGGTGGATTCTCATCGCGCCTGACGTCCGGCGATGAATCATCGGCCTACGAAGCAGCGCCCCGTGAACGGGGCTTTCCCTCGAGTTGTGGTGCGCAAGTCCGATTCATTGGGCGCCGCTTTGTAGTTGACGCCCGTGCGGATCGCGGAAAGAAGGCTTCACCCACAATATCGCTAGATCGCTCCCCCCGCTCTTGTCGTTCCACCAGATTTTACCCTGCATCGCCCTGCTGCACAAATCGGAGGTCGTACATGCTCGATGTGAATCGGAATATGGAGTTCATGGTTCGAGGTCGATCATTCATTCATTCATTTGTTCATTTGCCATTTGTCATTTCACCGGAGCGTACTATACTATAGTTCACTGTCTCACGCACCCGACTGTAGGTACCGAACGATGCACGATACCCGGAAGCTCGCTGATTTATACGATCGGTCACAGCGTCCACACCACGGCGGCGTTCGTGGACCCGCTGCGTGAGCATGGCATTACCCTCGTCGTGGACGTGCGCAGCCAACCCTACAGCCGTTGGGCAACCCAGTTCAACCGCGAGACGCTGGCCCGCGGCGAGGTTACATACCTGTCAAGAGGTCTACAATCGCTTATGCAAATTGAGCTGACTAAAGTCGTTTATAGTTCACACCAAGTCCGCACCATCTTCACTGATGAAGAACTGCGGGGGTTGGCTGAGAGTATCAAAGAAAATGGTCTGCTCCAGCCAATCAAAGTGCGCCCTACAGATCAGGGCTACGAGCTCGTGTATGGACATCGGCGTGTCGCTGCAATGCGCCTACTAGGTTGGACTAGATGTGAGGCAATAGTGGAGGAAATCGATGATGATAGTAGTCTGGTTCAGTCGCTTGCAGAAAACCTGCAACGGCAGAATCTGGACATAATTGACGAAGCATGCAGCTACGAGATGCTAGTGGAGCGCGGATATCCACTTAGAGAGATAGCTGAACTGGTTAACAAACCACAGGGTCGCATAAGCAATCGGCTTAGTATTCTGCGGCTACCGCCTCAAGTGCAGGAGCTGGTCCGAGTTCGCACCGGACAACATGTCACCACCACTGAGCAAGGAGGGTTATCGCCAGATTCTGCTTCTCGTATAGCGAGTGTAGCTAGAACCCCTGATGAAGCGATTGCGTTGGCTCAAAAGGCACTTGATGAGAACTTGAACAGTAGAGAGATCAGAGAGTTGACTGGTTTGTTGAAGAGGGCACTGTCCCCTTCTGAGCGCGAGCAGATCGTTCATACGCTCTGGAGAATTACTGACAAGCAAGGTGATGATAAACCAAGCGGGGAAAATCTCGCAGTTCGTCAGAACGAGCCTTTCGGCCAGTTGGTTCACCGTAAAACCGTGTGGAATCTTCGCAGGTTGGACCTAGAGCAATTTGATCACTTCACGATAGGATACTCGGAAAGGTCCCTAGACCAATTCATCGAATTGTTGAGATTGGCACGAGTGGACCTCGTTGCGGATGTGCGTAGTGTCCCGATAAGTCGGTTTCGGCCGGAGTTTTCCAAATCCAACCTAGCTGAAGCCTTAATTGAACAGGGTATCGAATACGTTCATTGGCCTGAGTTGGGTATCCCTACTGAAAATAGACGGTCCCTCCGACTTGCCGATCTCTTTGATTGGTATGACACCCATGTGCAGCCTGGAGTCAGATTGACTCAACATACTGCTGAGCTTTCAGACCGACGTATTGCCTTTATGTGCGTGGAGGTGGATCCACAGAGTTGCCATAGACATCGCATTGCTACTTGTCTCGAACGGATTGGCTTAAGGCTGTTGGACTTGTGAGTTCAGGGAGGAATGAGTGATTGACCAAGACCAGATTAATCAATGATTTGATCGTTCTTGGGCGCGCATGCCCTGAACCAATCAAGGATGGGCGAGTTACTGTTTGCCTCGGCGGTTACTCCCAAACGCTGGGCTTTGTGCGAATCTATCCCACTCGCACCGACATGCCTTGGCACAACTGGGATATTGTTCAAGTTGAGGTCGAGAAGGATGAGCGAGATACGCGTACAGAGAGCTGGAAGGTCGCCGGGTCGCGAACCGAGTGGGAGAGTCTGAGCAGTAAGATAAGGGTAGTTGGCAAGCTCCCTCGGAGTGGAAGGCGTGATCTTGTCGCCAACCTCAAGGATGACTGCGTCCAGTGTATCAATGAGGTGCATAGGAGCCTAGGGATCGTGCATCCGAGTATTCTGAATCATTACTTTGCTGATAATCCTCTATATGGCCAAATATTCCAGCAGGTGCTTCCTGGTCTAGGCGAGTCGACGAAAGTGAAACACGATTTCCCAGTCGAGCCTCGAATAACGTACAGGTGTTCTGCCTGTAAGGTCAAGGATCCTCATGACCAGCAGGTGCTGGAGTGGGGTTTCTATGAATGGATTCGTAAGAACCCAGACAATATCCATCAGGTATGGAAGAATGCACAGCTTGACTCTCCAGATCACGACATTTATTTCCTCGTTGGTAACCAGTTTAAGTATCGCACTAGTTTCATGGTCATCAGCATCCTGCGTGTGCCAGTAGGACCTATACAGTCTCCTCTCATGCCCTATGGCATTTGGACGCAGGAGTAAGTTCTTCGCGTATCCTACCCCGACCCGCCCCACGTCGAGGATTGGCTGACCGATTTCGTGCGCCACCGGCCGCGGCTGCTCAGGCGGCTGGAAGGGGAGCGGCGGGCCCAGTTTCTGGCCCGTTACCTCGACCCGGCCCCTGAAGACGTGCTCGTCCACCAGACCCGCTCTCTGTGCCTGGTGCAGCCGCGGGAGGTGTGGGTGCGCTTTTCGTTGGATCGCTACTCGGGCAAGTACGAGGCGCGCATGGGCTTCGTGCTGGGTGGGGATGCGGACCACCCCCGCGCCACGGGCCGGCGCGGCGTCTCGGTGACCGACCTCCAGTGGCAGGCGCTGGGCCGGGAGTGGTTGGGTGAGGAGGAGAGCTCTTTGACATTGGACCACGATGCCCTGTACCAACGGCTGGACGCCGAGGCACTCTATCTCACCGTGGGCCTGAGCCGCAGTTGGCAGGGGGAGTATTGGCCGATGGTGGTGGGGGTGCACGTGGTGCCTGATTATGAGGCGAAGAGCGAATGACAAATGAGCAAATGAACAAATGGCGAAGGGAGGGTGAAAGATGGCAGAGGGGCGTAAGGAAGATGGGTGGGGCGCGGGTGTGTTGGGGGAGTTGGGGATTGAGGCTGAGGAGGCCCTGCGGCTGACGAGTACAGAGCGCAGCCGGCTGCTCAATTTCCTCATGCGGTGGGAGCACCTGGAGGCGCTGCACGCTTGCCTGGACCTGCTCATCCCGGTCAACCCGGCGCTGGTCTCGCTGCTGGACCTGCGGGCCAGGGCCTTCCTGGCCGAGGGCTGGTATGAAGATGCCCTCGCAGTGATGGAGCAGCGGCTGGTGTACAAGACCTCGCTCACCGCCCGCTCGCTCGTGGCCCGCGTTCACCTGGCCCAGGGCGATCTGAAAACTGCCTACCAGGTCGCCTGCGCGCTGGTCGAGGAGGAAAGCGACAGCGTCACGGCCTGGGGGCTGCTGGGCGAGGTCGAGCTGGCGCGGGGTGAACCGGAGGCCGCGCTGGCCGCCTACCGCCGCCTGGACGAATTGCGCCCCCAGAGCCGCTCATACCTGCTCGGCATGATGTCGCTCTACCAGGTCCGGGACGACTGGGTGACCGCCAGCGGCTACGCCGTGCGGCTACTGCGCACCGCCGCTGCGGAGAAGCCTCTGCCGGCCACCTACCTGCGCCAGTTGCGCGATTACTTCCGGGCCAGCGGCGAGGAGACGCGCGTGGCCGACATGGAGGCCGAGTTGGCGCGCTGCTACGCCGCCGAGTTGGCCGAACTGCGGGAAGCCCTATTTCCCGCCTCGCGCGCGCGGCCTGCCCCGGCCCCCTCGCTGCGCCCCGGCCCCCCGGAAGAGCGGGAACTCCCACCCGCCGAACCGCTGTCCACGTTCGATCGCGTGCCCGTCTCGGCGGAAGAGCAGGCACGCATCGCGGACGCTGTACAGCGGCTCTTTGGCTTCGAGACGCTGTTACCCGGCCAGTTGCAGACCATCGCCTGTGTCCTGCGCGGCGAGGACGTGTTGACGATCCTGCCGACCGGCGGCGGCAAGTCGCTGTGTTACCAACTCCCGGCGCTGCTGGCCGAACGGGGCACCACGCTGGTCATCTCACCGCTCATCGCTTTGATGAAGGACCAGGTGGATTCGCTGCCGGACGGGCTGCGGCAGCGGGCCACCACCATCAACATGAGCCTGGAGCGGGACGAACTGGCCCAGCGGCTGGAGCAGATCGCCGGTGGAGCCTACCGGCTGGTCTACGCCGCGCCGGAGCGGCTGCGCCAGCCCCCCTTCTTGCACGCGCTGCGGCGGGCGGGCGTCAACCGGCTGGTGATTGACGAGGCGCACTGCGTCAGTGTGTGGGGCCACGACTTTCGGCCCGACTATCTCACTATCGGCCGGGCGCGCCAGGCGCTGGGCAACCCGCCGCTGCTGGCGATGACGGCCACGGCCCCGCCCCGCGTGCGGCGCGACATCCTGCAGCACCTGGGCGACCCGGCGGCCGGCCCGGATTGTGGGCTGCGCGTCGTCGCCGGCGACGTGACCCGCCCGAGTTTGCACCTGGAGGTCTTGCACGCCCGCAACACCGACGAGAAGCTGCGCTACCTGTTGGCTTTCTGCCAGGCCGAACCTGGCAGCGGCATCGTCTACGCCGGCACGCGCGCCCGCTGCGAGGAACTGGCGGCGCTCCTGTGCCAGCGCGGCCTCAGCGCAGGCTTCTACCACGCCGGCATCCCTAACCGGGCGGCGGCGCAGGATGAGTTCATGGCTGACCGCATGCGCATCGTGGCGGCGACGGTCGCCTTCGGCCTGGGGATTGACAAGCCGGACATTCGCTTCATCGTCCACTTCGTCCCACCCCCCTCATTGGAGGCCTATTATCAGGAGGCTGGCCGCGCCGGGCGCGACGGGCTGCCCGCCCGCTGCTTGTTGATGTACGCTTCCTCAGACCGGGCCACGCTGACGCGCTGGGCGCGCAAGGATATGCTCACAGTCGAGTTCCTGCGCGCCGTATACGCGGCGGCCAAACGATACCTGAAGGGGAACTCGAGCGGCCGGGTGGCCACGGCAGACCTGGAACGGGACCTGCAGGCGGAGGACACACAGGTGCGGGTCGCCCTCAGCCTGCTGGAGCAGGTGGACCTGCTGCGGCGCGGCCCCGACCTGCCCCGCACGGTCAACGTGTGCCTGACGGGGGTTGGGCAGGATGGGGCCTTGCCCAAGGACCTGGCGGCGTTCTGCCAGGCGGCGCGCTTGCGCCAGGACCAATGGTTGCCGCTGGACCTGGCGGAGGTGGGCCGGCGGGCCGGGTTGCCGCTGGACACGATTGAGCAGCGGGTGCTGGAGTGGACCGACGTGGGTTGGCTAAACTATCGCCCGGCCGGGCGGGACCTGCTGTTGGAACTCTTGCCGCCGCCCGGGGACGCCGCCGAGCGCATCGAGACGCTACTGGAGCGGTACGAGACGATCAACGTGCAGCGGGTGGACGAGATCACGGCCTACGCCCGCACGTCGCGCTGTCGCCACGGCCACATCAATGCCTACCTGGGGGGGCGCATCATCGAGCGGTGCATCGCCTGCGACAACTGCCAGGGCACTCCAACGCCGCCCGACATGGCGCCACTCGACGAGCGGGAGCAGTTCTTGACCATCCTGCGCTGCACGGCGGCTACCTCGTGGAGTTGGGGACGGCACACGCTGGTGCGCATCCTGCGCGGCGACGACCGGGATCGCCGCGGGAGGCGGCCACTCCAGGAAAGGGCCCGTGAGCATCCAGACTTTGGAGCGCTGGCCTGCTGTTCGCGCAGCACGGTGGAACGGCTGCTGGCGCGCCTGGAGCGCGGCGGATTCCTGGAGGCCCGGCACATTGACCAAGGCGTCGTGCTCGACCTGACGCGCGCAGGCCGGGCGGCGCTGCAGAACCCGGCCGCGCTGGATGAATTGGTAGGCCCGGCGGAATCGCCACCGCCGCCGCGCAGACCGGCCTCAACAGAGCCGGGAGAGGCGGACGTGGACGAGACGCTGTTCCAGGCGTTGCGTGCGTGGCGGCTAGAACAGGCCCGTGCACAAAAAGTGTCCCCCTACGTCGTCTTTCACGATAGCCACCTGCGCGCCATCGCCGCGCAGCGGCCTATCACGTTGGAGGCTTTGTCCGGGTTGAAGGGCATTGGCCCGCACAGGCTGGCGAAATATGGTACAATGGTGATCGAGCTGGTGCGCCAGCACGTGGAGGAAATACGTGCCTGAATTGCCCGAGATCTTTATCTTTGCCCGCGACATGCGGAAGGAGTTGACCGGCAGGACGATCGGCGGTATCGAAGTCTTGCAGCCCAAGTGCTTGAACGTGCCGGTGGAGGATTTTCGCTCCGGGCTGACGGGCGCCGGAATCCGCGGCGTGGCCCCGCGGGGCAAGTGGCTGCAGGTGGAGACGACGCAGGGCTGGTTGTTGTTGAGCCTGGGGATGGGCGGCGAGATCCTGTTGACCAGGCGGGAGCGGTTGCCGGAGAAGCGTCGCCTGATCTTCGACCTGGGCAGCCCGCACGACGGAGCCTGCCTGGCCGTCAATTTCTGGTGGTTTGGCTACGCCCACTACGTGCGCGACCTGGCGGAGCACGCGATGACGGCCCGGCTGGGCCCCAACGCACTGGACCTGACTTTGGAGCAGTTCCGGGCGCTGTTGCGCGGGCGGCGGGGGACGATCAAGGCCTTCTTACTCGATCAGGGCCGGATCGCCGGCATTGGGAACGTCTACGTCCAGGATCCGCTGTTCAAGGCGCACGTTCACCCGCTGCGGCCCATTCCGTCGTTGAACGACGACGAGGTGGCCGCGCTGTGGCAGGCGCTGCGGGAGACGTTGCAGGAGAGCATTGATCACGGCGGGAGCGCGTGGGAACTCAACCTGTACGGCGAGAAGGGAAGGTGGGGGGAGCAGTTCCTGCTGGCCGGTTACCGGGAAGGGCAGCCGTGCCCGGCCTGTGGGACGGCGGTGGTCAAGATCAGGACCGGCAGCACCAGCAGCTACGTCTGCCCGGCCTGCCAGCCGTTGGGTTGAGGGCCACTATAGCCCAAGCCTGGTTCTCCAGTAGGTGCGTTTTCGCTCCCGCTCCTGCCGGCCTGTCATTTCGGTGATTTGGATCTCCACAGCACAGCACTTGGACGCGGCGTCTAGCGAAATCTCTTCCGCGTCAGGATCGAAGCAGCGGTTGAACGTGTCCAGAGCGCGCTTACGCTCTGCCAGGTCCTCGATGACGCGGGCCCTGCCATAGCAGATGACGCTATCGTTGTCCACGTGGCAGGGGTCTCCGTCGGCGTGGCGGCGGACCTGGCCAGACTGCCGCCCCACGGCAAAGCAGACCTGCGGGTTTCCCTTCAGGTAGTCCAGTTTCTGGCCGGTCAATGCGCAATGAAACAGGAGCCTGCCCTCGACGTAGCCATAGTTCAGCGGCACAACGTAGGGCTGCCCGTCCAGGGACAGGCCCAGGTAGCCTACCGTCTCCTCCTGCAAGATGTGCTCCATTTCCTCACGGGACTCGATGAATTGTCTCGTCGTCATTTGCCCTCTCCTCGGGATCCGCAAAGCATTGCGTAAGCCTTCCCCACAACATTCAGGAAGTCGTCTGACACGTCAAAGTAGGGTAGCCGGTAGAGGTGGCACTCTTCCCGTACGTACTGGCTGAACTCGATCATTTCTGCGCACAGATCCAGGATGTACTGGTCCGGGTAGTGCTGGATCCAGTCGTTGACCCCGCCTCCGAATCTACGGATCTCCTCCAATTTGCGCTCGGGTGTCGTGGACGTATAGCCGATGAAGCACGCTCGCACCTGCCCGGCATAGGCTTCGCACAGGGAGGCCACTCCCTTGGGCAGCAGTGCGTCACCTTCCACCAAGTATGCCCGCTCTTCCTCCACGATGTTTCTCAGCATGGGTTCGATCCTGGGCCACAACTTGAGTGCTCTCTCCTTGTTCGGTGACTCGCCCACGATGCCGAGTTCGGGCGCACCCCGTTCCATAGCACTGACGAAATAGTCCACACAAAAGTAGGGTATCAGCCGCTCCCTGAACATCCTCTGAGCGATCAGCGTCTTGCCGGCGCGGGCGGCGCCACCGATCAGATAGAGCATTTCCCGGTTACCTGTGCTGTTCTTCAGGGCAATTGGGCGATCCAGGCCGGCGGCAGCGAGATCAGAAACGTCTCTACTTCTTCGGTGCCGGACCGGCCCCAGTTAGTGGTGAAGAGCACGCGGGTGAAATCCTGGTTGGCGCTGGCCTGGGGCTCGGCCCAGTAGTCGTGCTCCATTTCCTCGTTCACCAGGGAGTAGGTGTGCGCCAGGCGGACCACGCGTCCGCCGGGCTTGAGTTCGACGGCGAAGACCGCATTGTCCATCCACGTAAAGTGGGCAGGCGTGCCGCCGCTGTAGGTGGAGACGAGCGCCCAGCCCGGTTGGCGGAAGGCGCACCCGGAAAAGTGCAGGCCGATGGGTGTATGGCTAAAGTCTATCGGCCACAGCGGGGTCACCTCGCCGCTGCCGAGGTCAAGCATCGCGATGGAGTCGGTGTCAATGTCCTGGTAGACGATCACCTCGCGCCCCTGTTCGTCCAGGGCCGTGTCGTAATGGCCGATGATGCGCAGCAGGCTCCTGCCGTGAGCCAGACTGCGGTCGTAGACCATCAGGCCACAGGGGTGAGCGTCGTCGCCCAACTGGCCAGGCTCGCAGTAGCGGTCGAAGGAGGCCAGCAAGTAGGTCCCCAGCGGGCTCATCGTCACGTGGTCCACGTCCTCCTCCACGCCCGGCACACCGCGCAGGTCACGGATGGCCACCTGGCCGGTCTGCCGGTCGTATACGATGAAGGCAACCGGTTGCCAGTCCGGGTCCTCGGCCATCAGCCCCCAGTAGCGGCTGTCCAGCGAGGGGCTGCCCTCATAGCGGGTCCACACGGCGGCCAGGGACTGGCCGGGGAAGTCGGCGGCAAAGTCGTGGACCACGCGCTGCTCGCCGGTGGCCACGTCGTAGGCCATCAGGCGGGTCTCGGAGGAGTAGTAGAGCAGGTTGGGATCGTCCGCGTCCCAGCGCGGCTCGCTCTCGACCGGCACCTGGCCCAGGGGGAGAAGGGTGGTTGCGTCGTAGAGGTACCAGGTGGCCTCGAGGCCACGCACCAGGATGCGGCTGCCGCCGGCGTTGAAGGATTGCACGCGGGAGTATTCGTTCTTGAGGCCGGCGGAAGCGTCGTCGGGGGATAGGTCGGCCGTGCGGTCGGTCACGCGCACGAGGCAGGTGCCGAACGTCGGGTCGCGGAAGGGGACGCGGGCGAGTGGCTCTGGTAGGTCGGGGGCCTGGCGGACCTCAAAGTCGGTGACAAAGGGCGGTTGAGGGTCGGGACAGAGGGGAGCGCCAGGGGCTTGCTGCGGCCCGGTAGAGGCGGGGGGCTGCGGCGAAGCAGGTGCAGGCGCGGTCTCAGTGGCGGCCGGGGGCGGGGGCGCCGCCGGTTCCTCGACGCCTGCCTGGGGCGTGCCCAGGCTGCAGGCCAGTGCAGCGGCCAAAACGACGGATAGCGCGAGCCATTGCCTCGTATTCATAGTGCCTCGCTTTTCCTATTGGACTTTAGAGTTTCACTTCTTTTGACCATTTCGTGGTCTAGAGAGAATGGGGTCAACCTCATCGTCGGCTTCTAAATGCCATCGTGCGCACTTGCGCCGAAAGTTGTCATCATCGTCGTCAAAATCCAATTGCCACATTTGCGGCTGGCCGTAAAGCTTATTCGGCTCAAAGCCTGAATCTTCAATCCATGCCACAAAGTCAGTCACATAGGGCTGGTTCGCGTCGGACTTGTGGCCTTGTGTGGCTTGTATGATGGGATGTAACCTTTCAGGCAAACTGACCGGCTTATCGCCAAAGTAATAAAAGTGGCTAGAAAGAAGCGCATACTTACCCCCTAAATCGCGCTTCATGTTTTCTTCGATGTGAACACTCCAGCGTAGTTTGGGCGACTCGCCTTGCGAGTAATCGTAAATGCAATCGCCAACCCGTAATTGCCTATCTTCTCGGTTGCGCCATTGTGGGATTTTATTCGGATAATGACCCCCACAGAATTCATTGTACCTCCGCATGGTCATTTTGTCGGTAATTTTCATGGCGTACACAACATAGTCGGACTTGTCACCAATAGGGGAATTGGCAGAGCCGAGGCCCACAACCCAATCACCGGTATTGGCCGTTCTTCTGATAGCGGGTTTGCAAATGACCAGTGTGCAAAGACCCCAAAACGGATTGGGAGCCGCGCCGTCGTCGTAGCGTAGACAGTACGAGTACAGTTTCATATCAAGAAAGCTTGCATTTATGAACGCGCTACGCTGGGGCTTGCCCATACTTGGTTTGACCGAAGCACCCAACGAATAGGATTCATGCGGCGCGCCGCCGCCGCATAATCCGTGTTGAACCAATACTACAACTCCACTTCACGCCCGAGTGGGGCGAGACCTAAGCCAGGCGGTCATTTCGACCGCCTCCGTGGGAAATGTGCATCGAAAACCCTACTCAGGTGGACGACTACAGCCCTTCCCGGCGCAACAGGACGCCGACCTGGCCGGCCTCTGTCCCAGGGTCAGAAATGCCGGTTAGTGAATCGTGAAATGTCATCCTATGGTCTCCTCTGCTCTCTATATTCTACACTAATTTCCAGAGCAGAGTTGTCTCACTCATGTTAGCACAGAGCGCGGTCTAACGACAACGCTCACCTGCCGCTATGGAGCGCAGCGGAATAGCGGTCAGGTGCAGCGCCGTGTTATGTTTTCTCTTTGTATTCCCTGAAGCCATCAACCAATTGCCGGAATGAGGTGGGCTTGTATTTCTCAAAACTTTCCTGGTCTACGTAAACGAAGTCGTATTCCACGTCTTCTTGCACGCGATTGATATCTTCGCACCATTGCCGCAGCCGTTCCATCTTCAGCGGAACGTCCAGGTCTTCCAGGCCCTTGGTCTCGACAATGAAAATTCGCTTGTCCGACAGCTTGACGAGGAAATCCGGGTAGTAGTTAGAGATGTCGCCGTCCGCGTTCACATAGTCCAGTTTGAAATGCACCGCCAGGTAATTCTTGGCGTAGGAAACCACATCGTCGCAATCTTCTAGAAAACGGGCGAACAACAGTTCAAAGTGCTTGTCCCCGATGATGCGGTTAAAGACGCTCTTTTTCGGGATAAGGTAGCCCTGATCCTTGGCCACGAAGGGGCGCGTCTGCCGCAGCTTGATGGTATCGCGGATTTCGGCGTCACCTTTGTCCTGCACAGTGAGGGCGTTGATCGCCTTCTTGAACGTCTCGAGCAAGGTCTTGGTGGCGGCCAGTTCGGACAGGTTGCGCAGGGTGTTGGGGCTTTCCAGGTCTACCGGCCGGTCAAACAACTCAGCCTGCACAAAGGCTTTGACCTTACCGTACAGCACATCGTAGCCGCTGACCAGCCGCAAATCCTTCATGATGGTCTGCGCAAAGTAGCCGATCACGCTGCGGTAATCCGCAATGCCGGCCGTGTCGAGGATGGTGGTATGCGTCACCTCGCCGGTGGTGATGTCCTTGAAGACGATCTCCCGCTGTTCTTCTTCGCTAAACTGTAGATAGGCCACGCGTTGATGCCCCAGCGCGCCTGCGTCCAGATCGCCAAGGTTCTTGTATTCCCGGTAGACGCGGGGGGTCAGCACCGGGATTTCGATATCAAGCGCCTCGATGTCTTTTTTCTCGTTCTCCTGGTCAACCTCCACCACCAGCGGCGTTTTAGCCTGCGTGCCTTCGCCCATCGGCTTGCGCTCCAGCACCACGCCTTCCGCCTGGATGGATTCCACAAAGTCCATAAAGGCATTCGTGCCGACCACGCTGACGTATTCTTCCACGCCGTCGGGGTACATTTTACGCAAACCCCGCCCCAGGGTCTGTTCGGGCAGGATGTTGCTCTGGGCCGCATAGGCACGCAGCCCCACAATAGTGGTGACGTTGCGCACGTCCCAGCCCTCTTTGAGCACCATGACGGAGATGATGGCTTTGTAGGGGCTCTCCTGCCCGTCAATCGCGTTGGCTTGCTCGCGCAGTTTATCCAACTCGTCTTTGCTCTTGCCTGACGTTGATTCGAAAATTTCGCCGTTGTTCTTGGTGTGAATGACCAGCACCGCCCCCTGCAAATCGGGGTAATTGCCTTCCAGATACGCGGCCACGTCGTCGCAATTGCGGGTGTCGTCGGTCATCACGAACAGGATGGCCTTCTTGCCCAGTTTTTCGTGTTCGGCATACGCCTTGCGCCACTCGATCACGCCCAGGTGAATATAGTCGGCGTATTTCTCGGTGTACTTGATGCTCTGGCGCTCCACCAGTTTGGCGCGGCTGGCGGCGTCGGGCAGGACGGGATGCTTGACCACGTTTTGCGAGATGGCTTCCACCAGCGGGTAATCGGCCACGGTCTGCACAAAAATCGCACCGTTGTTGTGCTTGGGCGTGGCAGTCACGTCTACTTGCAGGGAGAGGGCCGCCCCTTTTTGTTTTAGGCGGTTGTGGATGTCTTCGATGGATTTGAACCAGGCCCTGCGCGGGTCGTGGATGTGGTGCGCCTCGTCGTTCAGCACGACCAGCTCCTCAATATCGCGCACGACTAGCCCCAAATCCACTTTGGAGTCGGTGGTCGCGCCGGTGGGATGCTTACCCAGGAAATAATCCCGCGTGTCTTCATCATCGGGCGATGCGGGAATGTCGTCGCCGGCATAGACGCGGTGGATGTTCGTCAGGAAGATGTTGCCGGTGGGGCGGGTGATGCGCACCTCGTCCTGCCGGTGCAGGGTCAGTTGAAAATCATCGCGCCAGTTGTGCCCGCCTACGCCGGTGTCAGGGATGACCGGGTCTTCAAAGAAAATGCGCAGACCCTGAAAATCTTTGTAGATGCGGTCCAGCACGATGATGTTGGGGGCGATCACCAGAAAGTTGCGCGCCAGGCCTGACTCCGGCTCGTACAGTTTGTGGTAAAAGCTCCACGCGAGAATCAGGCTCAGCACTTTGGTCTTGCCCGTGCCGGTCGCCATTTTCACCACAAAGCGCCGCCAGGTCTCGTCAAACATACCGGTGGAGACGGCGCCGGAGCTGTCGAAGCGCATCAGGTCGTACTTGTCCTGCACCCCCACCACATCGTACAGATAGATGATCGTCTCCAGCGCCTCGCGCTGGGCAAAGTAATACTGGAACTCGGCCAGACCCTCACCCCCGGCCCCTCTCCCGGAGGGCGAGGGGAGATACGCCTGGGGCAGCAGGTGCGGGGTGTTGAACCACCAGTTGAGCAGGCTCTTGCTCGTGTCGGTCGCGCCGACGTAGCCGCTGTCCCGCCACTCTTTCACCTTGCGGCGCAGTTGTGGCACCAGCGGCGGCATGAGTTTGTCCATGCTGGATTCGCGCAGGGCTTCATCCGCCGGAAACCAGCGCAGGGCCGGGTCGAGGATGACATAGGGTGATTCTGGGAAATCGGGATGCAGCGCCATGTATTACCTCTCAGAAAGTCCACTTCTCTGTGTACATGAACTCCTGCAAGCTCATGTACGGGATGTCAAAGCACTTACAGATATTCGGAATCTTGGCGGCGTGGTCCTTGAGTTTCTCCTCAGTCACAACGACACCGCCCAGGAACCAGGCCTTGGCGATGATGAACGGATCGGCGAAATACCCACCGCCCAGGAGTTTCTTCTTCTCCAAGTTTTGCCGGAAATGAGCGACGGAGTAAACCCGCGTAATGAACGTCAATTCCTGAGTCGTAGGGTAGGCAAAGAAATCTGCATTGTGCGCCAATAGTGGCTCGATCTGTCCATCGCTGAACCTCTCTTTGAGTTCGCACTCACATTCACGCACCGAAAGAAGCCAGTGGTCCCGTATAGCATCGTCGAGCTTATGCCAAAAGGACGGAAACTCATCCCGATAGTAGTGGTTGAGGATGTTCGATAGGGAGTTTGTGTCGAACACATATATCAAGGCTTCCCTCCCAACATCAGCTGTTCGAAGGCTGGAAGGTTTCTTGCCTTGATATGCAGGTACTCAGCGACGTTATCAACGGTTATCTTCTTGCGGTAGTATTGACTGTAGACCAGATTGATGTATCTCTCGCCGAGATATGTTCGCGCGTTGTAATAGTAGCTTCCCCCGGAGCCTTCACCATGTTTCTCTTTCGCCTGTTCAGCCCATTTCGCTGCCATTCGTTTATAGTATGCGGCATCAACTAGACCCCGGTCCAGATAGCTCCGCAAGATCACTTCTCGGCTCACGGAGAAGTAATCGGCCAGCTTCTCAAAGTGCGTTTCTGAGACGGTTGTACCCAGGGAATCAAGCACTTCCTGAGGAACGAGTAACTCCTTCGCAAAACGATTGCAGTTCACCTCAACACTCAGATAGTACCCTCGGAAGGAGCGTACAGCTTCCTGGCTTCTGAAGTCAACTCCGCCCGAACGATGAAGCAGATGACCCAATTCGTGAAAGAGAGTGAATACTTGGCGCGAAGCGGGCATGCTGTTGTTGACAAAGATAATCGGGTACTTCTTGCTGTAGAGGCAGAAGCCCGAATAGTCGTCGTTCCTGAAAGCATCCTTGAACACGAAGACACCGCTCGCCTCCAGAGCCTCTCGCCACTTCTTGGCCGCGGTGGCAGGAGATCGCCATTTGGATTGTTCCTCGATTGATACTCCAAGCGTTGTTCGGATCGCCGTCGCAAGGGATGCTAACTGGGACCTTTCGTTCAGCTCAAAGCGATCAAGGACAGAAACCTCTACTGGCTTTGCACCCTCGTAGAGCTCTTCCAGGTAGACCTGAAAGAGCTTTGCTCTTCGGTAGACCTTCACCATACCTGGCGGGAAACCGTCAACGACGGCATCGGGAAGCGTGCGGAATTCCGTTTTCGGCGTCTCTTCCTCCGGAACAACAGGGAAGAAGAACACTGCCAAGGGGCGCCTGTAAATCGTGTAAGCCAGCGTTTCCAATTGCGCATAGCTGGGCCAGTCAGTGCCTGTCTCCCATGCAGCGACGGTGTCAGCGCTTATGCGTTTTCTGCCAAGCTTACGAACCACGTCCTCAATGGAGAGGCTGGCCGTTTCACGCGCCCATCGCAAAACGTTCGGGTTGGTGGGAATCGGCTCCGTCATACCGTCACCTCCACAATCGTCATCGTGTCAGTGCCAAAGATGTCCACCACCTTGACCGCCAGCTTGCGCCGCCCCGCTGTACATTCGTGAAAGACGCTGGTCAGTTCCAGCGAACGGTCTTTTTTGGTGCGGAAGGATTGCCACTCGTTTTCAAAGATGTAATCCCCCGTCCATCGTTCTTCCCACTCGCCGCCGTCTTCGTTTCTCACACGGACAATCTCGCGCTTGCTCTCAAAGTTGAAATCCACCGCCCAGTAGTCAATCCAATCCGTCCAGTTCTGGGTGAGCACCTCGCGGCTGACGATGCCGTGCGCGTCCTTGCTCACCTTGACGATCTGGCCCCGTTCCACCACGACCTTGCTGGCCTTGTCCTTGAGCGTCGCTTCCGCGTTGGCGATGGAATCCTGCGAGTAAAAGACCGAAAAGTCGGTCAGCTCCACCGCTACCCCCCTTACATCCCCCCGCTTGCGGGGGGACTGAGGGGGGGCAAAGTGCGGCTTGACCTCGACGAAAGAGACGTCGTGAAAGACCACCTGGTTCTTTTCCACCGCCCGCTTGTCGAACACCTCGGCGGGGATGTACTTGGGGGCGATGTCAATGCCTTTGGCGCGCGCCTCGTCCAGCACGTTGGGGAACAGCCCCATCTCGAACTCAAAGCCCAGGATGTCCACGCGGGTAATGTGCTTCTGGCGACATTCCAGGATCACCTCTTCCACAAACAGCCGCGTCACCGGCAGGTTGACCGGCCCCACCGCCACCAGCCGCCCGGCCTTCTTGCCGTGGAAGGTATTGAAGCCGTCGGTCTTTTCGGCGCGGTAGGCGCGCAGGATCAGGTCAACGAAGGCGGCTTCCTTTTCCGCCAGTTGCTTTTGCTGTTCCGCCTCACGCAGGTTGGGGTTCACGCCGATGTAGTGCTGCCGCTCATACCGGCCCAGGTTGAGGATCTCAAAGGCGCGATAGTTCCGGCCCTCGGTTTTGAGTTGCCGCTGCACGCCGATCAACCGCTTGCGGGTGGTGTGGATGGCGAACTTGCCCAGGTCGCTGACGATCCACTTGCGCCCCAGCTTTTCGGCCACGGCGGCGGTGGTGCCGGAGCCGCAGAAGAAGTCGGCGACGAGGTCGCCTTCGTTGGAGGAGGCTTTGATGATGCGTTCGAGCAAGGCTTCGGGTTTTTGAGTGTTGTAACCTTGATACTCGTCAGCCATCGAATTGATCACGTCTACGTCATCCCAAAAATCGGAGATATAAACACCCTTGGCTTCATCAAGGTAATACTTCAGCTCTGGAATTCCCTCGGAGTTCCAAACTACAAGACCGTCGGCATCTAACTTCTCCAAGATATCGATGCCCTTGAGCCAGTGCATTCCATTCTTTCCGCGTCGGTTAGGATCAACTCCGCGCCAGATTTTTCCAGTTTCACCAGCCGACCTTCCACTCGCCATCAATGGGACAACACGGAAGACGCCTTTGTCGTCACGGCGGCTGTAATGCTTCTTCGATGACTCCGAATACTCCCCAAACTGCGGATTGAAGGTGTGCTGCCCGGACTTTGAGAAATACAGAATGAAGTCTTGACTGTTTCGCCATTGTGTTTTGACCCCGGTTGCAATTGCGGAACGCTTCCAAGAAATTACGTTTTCAATGTTACGAAAGACTTCTTCCATGACAGTCCGCAATGCTCCTACCATCCGCCAATCACAATGCACATAGATACTCCCATCCTCAGCGAGTAGATCGCGCGCGAGGATGAGCCGTTCGTAGATCATGGCGATGAAGGAGTCGGCACCCTTGCCCCAGGTGTCGCGGTAGGCGATCTCTTCCAGGATGTTGGGCTTTTTGGTGAAGGTGTCGCCGCCGATCTGGATGTCCATGCTGAAATCTGCGCCTACGTCGAAGGGCGGGTCAATGTAGATCAGCTTGAGGCCGCCCTGCCGCTCGATCTCCTCGCGCAGCGGGCCGTTCTTCAGCGATGAGAGGATCAGCTTATTGTCGCCCCAGATCAGCTTGTTCGTCCAGCCCTTGAGCTGGCGGCCGCGGGCGTCCAGGTCAAACATACTCATCTGCAACGCGGTCTCGTCCGGCTTCTCGGCGCGCGGCTCGTCCACCTGCTCGATCACCTGGAAGGGCAGCACGATATTGCAGACCTCGCTCGTCTTGCCGTTCCAGACCAGCTCCACCTCGCGCTTGTCCGCGAACAGCAGGAAGCGGTACTTGTCCGGCAACGGCTTGTCCGCTTCCAGATAGCGGATGATCTCTTGTTGTTCTTGTTCGGTCAGCCGTGGCATGGAAATCCTCTTCTTCTTCTCGGTGTTCTACCCGGAGTCAGACCGCGGGGCGCGATGGGGAATATAACGCCGCATTCAGCCGCCGCCGATTTGACCAGAGCCTTCAAAAACCCGCGCCCGAGGCGGTCGGCTGGTAGGGTCAGGGGATGGCGCCTGGGACGTAGGTTGAGCATACCCGTTGCTCCCCGTTTCCTCTGGGAGTGCCTCACCAGCCCTCACCATATCCTGGTTTCCATCCCCTGCCACCTCGAACCGGACGTGAGGTTTCCCCTCATCCGGCGCTCCGACAGCCTTCTTCCTGTGGCATGCACACCTCTTCCATCGCCTACTTTCACCA